>JAESFH010000032.1_pt1 | contig 237414 bp, 237 predicted proteins | sample 9269381 | NCBI WGS metagenome assembly JAESFH01 (sample SAMN14504062, study PRJNA617094) | algae metagenome | isolation source: Aphanothece sp. CMT-3BRIN-NPC111 and co-occurring heterotrophs from well... | place: USA: Clark Mountains Wilderness, California | collected 2010-04-18
CCGCGTTCGGCTACCTGCACCTGGCCGACGCCGGGGCTCCGGCCGAGTTCGCCCAGTCGGGCGCCGCCGGCGTACTCGACCTCGTCCAGGCGCTGCAGTGGATCCGCACCAACGCGGAGCGCTTCGGTGGCGACCCCTCAAGCGTCACCATCTTCGGCCAGTCCGGCGGGGGCGCCAAGGCCAGTGTGGTCCTCGCCATGCCCTCGGCGGCCGGGCTGTTCCACAAGGCCGGCGTGATCAGCGGCTCAGCCCTGCGCGTCCAGACGCGGGAGGAAGGGGCCCGCAACGCCGCGGCCCTGATGGCCGCCCTGGGCATCCCGAGGGCGCGAGTCATGGACCTCCAGAAGGTGCCGTTCTCCACCCTGCTGGCCGCCCAGGCCACCGTCGGTGAAGGCCCCAATCCTGCGGCCTTCGCGCCGGTGATGGACGGCGTGGCTATCCCGCGCCACCCCTTCGACCCCGATGCGCCGTCCGTCTCGGCCCGGGTGCCGATGATCATCGGGACCACCCTCGACGAGCGCACCACCAGCCTGCGCAACTACGACCTGGACGAGGCTGGACTTCGGCGCTTCTTCGGGGAAGCGACGGGCGCCCGGAGCGACGATCTGCTCCGCCTCTACCGGGAGGAGGATCCCGGCGCGCCGCCGTTCCTGATCCAGGCGCGCATGGACACGGACCGAAGCTTCCGCCACAGGGCCATCACCCAGGCGGAGCGCAAGGCGAAGCAAGGCGCCGCGCCAGCCTACTTCTACCAGTTCCACTGGCGCACGCCGGCCTACGGCGGGATCTTCGGCGCGGGCCACGGCGCGGACATGGGCTTCGTCTTCAAGAACCTGCGCGACGGGATCACCCCCACCACACCCGAGGTGTTCGCCCTGGGTGATCAGGTGGCCTCGGCGTGGGTTTCGTTCGCCCGGACCGGCGACCCGAACAACGCCGCCATCCCGCGGTGGCCGGCCTACGAGGCAGGATCACGGCCGACGATGATCTTCGACACCCGCACGCGGGTCGAGAACGATCCCCGCAGCAGGATTCGCGAATACTGGGCGGGGCGAGTAAAAGCCTGACCGCGGCGACGCCTCCGCAGTCTGCGCCGTGCCGAAGCGGCTCTGACGACTGCGGAGGTGGGCAGCCTGAGGATGGGTCGGCCGACGGCGTACCGCCCCTGCTTCCACGCTCGCGCGGCGTCCGCCAGGCGCGCGAGCGCCGAGCTGCCGCCTCAGGCACCCATCCTAAGTACGCCGCCGCCCACTGGTGCGTCAGCTGGGCGGTGACGCTGCCCTCGAGCCACATCCGCCGTCAGCCCAGGCGCCAGGCCCTCACGCTGCGCACACGCATCTCGGCGGGGAACTTGGTGGTCGCGTCCGGGTCCCCAGGCCAAGACCCGCCCACCGCCAGGTTCAGGATCAGGTACATCGGCCGATGCATGTCCGCGGGCGTCGGGAGGCGCCTGGTGGGCTTGCCGTCGACGTAGAAGGTGATGGTCTCCGGCGTCCACAGCACGCCGTAGCGGCGCCACTCGCGCGTGTCCGCCCTGACCTCCACGTGCGCCCGCTTGTGCTCGCCGTCAGGCTTTGCGGGCTCCCGCCAGTGCAGCGTCTGGTAGATCTTGTCCGGCTCGTGCCCCAGAACCTCGAAGACGTCGATCTCCGGCGGCCAGGACATGTCCGTGGGCAGCAGCCAGAACGCCGGCCACAGGCCCTTCCCCGCCGGCAGCTTCGCCTCAGCCTCGAAGTAGCCATAGGTCTGCGAGAACGCCTTGTGCGTGGACAGGCGGCCAGAGGTGTAGGCGTAGCCGCCAAGCGCCGGCAGCTGCTTGCCCGCGCCGGGCCAGTCTCTCTCGGCTCGGGCGATCTGGTCTGGTGGGTAGCCCAGCAACGGCTTGATGCGTGGTGGCGCACGGTCGGCAGTGATGACGAGTTCGCCGTTCTCCACGCGCCAGGGGCGGACCGCCTTCGTCGGGGCGTAGGCATGGTTGATGTACCATTGCCGCTCCTTGTTGCCGGGCAGGCTGGAGCCGTTCCCCGCGGGGTCGTTCACCTTGGGAACCGTGGACCATAGCTCAAAGGAAAGCGTGTCGAAGGTCTCCTCGAAGGTGAGCGTCGCCGGCACCGGGGGCGCGGCGGAGGCGGCGCAGCCGCCCAGGACAACAGCGGATCCCACGGCGGCAGGGGCAAGCGTCCGGGCCCACTTGCGAGCAGCGGCGATCATCGGGCGGACGTGTTCCCGGCGGGCGGTGAGCATGGCGGCTCCTTCTACTTCGACGCCCACAACGCCCGGCGGGGAGCTTGGACCACGGGCAGACAGCCGGTGCGCCGCTGTTCCGCAACGATGGTCGCCTTGTTCCCGCCCGCCGCAGGGGTCGCGAAGGCCCGCATTCGCCCGGACCGGCCCTCAGCGCAGGGTCGCCGCGGCCATGAACAGGCCCGCGGCGACGGTGATCCAGAGGATGGAGTTGACGAGCATGCGAAGCAGGCCACGCTCGTGCTCGTTGGTCGTGCCCAGGGCGTCGGCCAGGGCGCCGCCCGGACCGTAGAATAGCAGCTTCACAAGCTTCATGGTCGCAATGCCCCTAAGGCGTGTGGACCGAGACGGTGCGACCAGGCGCGGCTTTCGCCAACTCGGGACGACTACGTAGGGCGCCTCTGTGGCCTTCCACATCCCGGGCGAACCCCGCGGCGCGGACGGTCAATAGACCTGGCGCTCCTGGAACCGGCGCCGCGCCGTTCGCCGTCGCTGGGCCTTCACCGGTCATTATGCCTTATCGCCGATAACGGCGGCTGAAGCCTGGCTGCCATGTGGACGCCTTCAGTATGCGTACCTTACCATCCCCGCTCGTGGGCCAACCGTGGGCGCCGCTCTGCGCCGGCAGGCGCGCCCTGCTGTGGGCTCGGGCGGGCAGCAGACGCTGATGGGCTCCGAGCGCGGCCTCGACTTGCGCCGGTCGAGGTTCCTGATCGTCGACGACTCCGAGCCTTCAGCCGAGCTCATGCGCCGGATCCTGCTTGGCTTCGGCGTGACGGACCCGATGGTCTGCTGTTCGGCCGAGGATGCATGGCCAGTCGTCTCGCGCGAACGGTTCGACGTAATCCTGGTGGATGGCCAGCTGCCGGGGCAGCCGGGTGTCGAATTCATCCGCCGGCTCCGGTCCGACACACGCAATCCCAACTTCACGGCGCCCATGCTGCTCGTCAGCGCCTACATGCCGCTCTCGACCATCCTGCGAGCACGCGACGCGGGCGCCAGCTTCGTGCTGACAAAACCGCTTAGCCCGGCCGTACTGCTGACCCGCATCGACTGGCTGGCGCGCAACACGCGGGACTTCATTTCCGGCCCGGCCTACAGCGGCCCGGACCGGCGGTTCCGGGTCGAAGAGCCGATGGGCGCTACAGAGCGCCGAGCGAGCCTCATGGGCGCAAGCGCTCTCATCCAAGCTTCTGCATAGGCTCCCCCCATGCCCACCCAAGTCTTTCGCCCTGAGAACCGGCTCGCCCACATGGTGCGCGACGGAGGGCCCGGCGCCGACATGCGTCAGCTCATCGCCAGCGCGGAGGCCCAGGTGGAGGAACTGCGCGCCTCGACCACGGCCTATGTCCAAGGGCGGCTGGATCACATCCTGCTTCTGGCGCGCGAAGACGACCAGGCGCTTCTCGCCCGGGCGCACGAGCTCGGGGCGGCCGCTTTGGGGATCGCGGAAGTGGCCGGAGCCGCGCAACTGGGCGCTCTCGGCGAGGCTGCCGCCGGCGTTTCGGCCATGATCGAAGCGTTTCGGACGGGCGGCGTCTGGCGGCCGGACGCGCTGCGGGTCCACCTGGACGCCCTGCAACTTCTGGCGAGTGACGGCGCCCATGCGCCAGGTCACGAGGAGATGCTGGCGCGCCTGCGTGGTCTGCGTGCGGCGATCGGCGTGGAGGAATAGCGACAGCTATTCCTGCAGCGCCTCGGCGACCAGCTCTGCGATCAGCTTCAAGCCCGCGTCCACCGCGGGTTCGTGTGGCCGGGGCTCCGGTCCAAACACGCACACCGTGCCGATGCGCTCTGCGCCCGCCAGGCAAACGGGGGCGCCGGCGTAAAAACGGATGTGCGGAGGGCCGAGCACGAGCGCATTGTCCAGAAACCGCGGGTCGGCGGCAGCGTCCTCGACCCACAGGACCTTGTCGCTCAGGATGGTGTAGCCGCAGAACGCGACCTCGCGCGGCGTCTCTGGCGTATCCAGGCCTTGGCGCGCCATGAACCACTGGCGGTTGGCGTCGACCAGCGAGATCGCGGAGGTCTGCGAGCGCGCCAGCAACTTGGCGAGCGCCGCGAGGCGCTCGAACCGGCGTTCCGAGGGCGTGTCCAGCACGCCCAGCGCATGAAGCGCGTCCAGGCGGAGGCATTCGTCCATCAGCAGTGGGGCGGCGGGCATATCAACCTCTGGCGACTTCCACCACCTTTCGACAGGAAGGCTTAAGAGCGGCTGAAGGCTTGGCTTGCCGGCGGTCCGGTCTGCCGCTGTTGCTGTCGGCCGCCCTCGACCACGGGTTCGCTCTTAGAGATTGCTGGTCGCGCCAACGCCGGCCACGGGCGAGCAGCACCCGGGCCACGGCTGCGGTCCTGTCCACGCCTGACCGAGTCCCCCCTTCTCGCCTCGGCTGTCCATCCTCACTTCGGACCTCGATCAGCTGTGAGCTTGCGCCTGCGAGGGAGAGCGGCGTTGATGCAGGGCGCAGCATCCGAAGCATCGTGACCAAAGCAGAGCCCCCGCCGCAAGCCGCCTGGAGGAACCATGCCCGAGAGATCCCATCGCCGCCAAGGACAACGCCGCCCGTGGGTGACGGCTTCCATCGCCGGCGCACTGCTGACGCTGTCGCTGGGTGGCGCGGGAGCAAGCCAACCGGCCTGGCCGCCCTCCAGATACGGCCCCGACGACACGCTGGGGGCCGTCAACAATCTCTCACCGGAGGGCGTGCGGGCCGCCGTGCGTCTCGTGCGGACCGGCAAGGTTTATTCGCTCGCCGTGCCGACAGGGCCTGACAGCCCTGCGTATGGCGCCCGCCGCTATGACGTGCAGATCACGCCCCCGCCCGGCGCGGCGGCGGCGCCCGTGGGCGCAAATCGCGTCACCGCCCACGACGAGAGGGTGACCACCAGCATGGGCATCGGGACCCAGCTGGATGGGCTGGGGCACCTCGGCGTCGACCACCGCTACTATAACGGCCTCAAGGGCGAGGCCTTGAACACGCCCAACGGCTTCAGGAGCCTGGAGCTCTCGAAGCTTCCGCCGATCGTCACCCGGGGCGTGGTGATCGACATGGCCCGACACTTCGGCAAGCCGATGCTGGAGGCCGGCCGGGCTTTCAACCGTCCCGAGATCGAAGCCGCGATGAAGGCCCAGAAGATCAGGATAGGACGGGGCGACGTGGTCCTCTTCCACACGGGCTGGATGGCGATGATGGAGAAGGACAAGGCGGCCTACGCCAGCAGCGAGCCCGGGCTTGGCGAGGAGGGCGCCCGCTGGCTGGCCGGCCTTGGCGTCGTGGCCATCGGCGCAGACACGATCGCGCTGGAACCGCTGCCCTCCGTGGACGCCAACCGGCCCTTCATTGTCCACCAGACGCTGCTCGCCAAGGAGGGCGTCTACATCCTCGAGAACGTCAACACCGCGCCTCTGGTGGCGGATGGGGTGACCGAGTTCCTGTTCGTCCTGGGCCCGCCGCGGTTCGTCGGGACCGTGCAGCTGGTCGTCAATCCTGTGGCAATCCGCTAGGGCGCTCCGGGCCGGCCCCACCGGAAAATGTCCCCGACCCGCGTTGACAGGCCGGGGACACCACCGGTGCAGACACGCGCTCTCAGCTGGGGGGCACTCAGGATCGAGGGACCCGCACCCGGCTACCCAACCTTGATCAGGGCGACGAAGCCCGCCCCATCAAAAAGCCGTTTCTCGGCTTCGCGGCGACAAGGGAACGCGACGGATCCGCCGCCCTCTCGCGAGCGGCCCCTTGCCGCGGGCCGAACCCGGCGCCTGATCGCCTCCGCGTCGCCAGGGTGTCCCCACCCCGCGTGCGTCTAGCCCCATGACACACCGGGTGCGGTCCGGAGACCAGCGCCCAAGCAGCCGGCGCCGCGCCGCCAGGAGGGGAACCACATGGGTGAACGGCACCACCATCTTTGCGTGGGGCGACGCCGTCCCGCGGGGTTTCCGCGCCGATGCGTGGACGGGGCTGTCGGCTCTCGGGCGCTGATCCTGCTCACCACCGGGAGGGCGAGTGGCTTGCTCCTGCGAGACCGGGCCCCGCGGGTCACCCCCCCTGGATCCCTCCCGCACCCTGGGCCGGAGATCCCGGCGACGCGCCTCGGCGGCCGGCCCGCTGAGCCCTCGTGATACCCATGTCGCGCCTGGCTGCGGCCCTTGCAGCTCTCCTTCTGGCCGCCGCCCAGGCCGCCCCCGCGGCCGCCGCGCGCCCGTTCACGGTTGACGACCTGCTGCGGGTGGAAGGGCTCGGCCAGACGCTGGTGTCCCCAGATGGAAGGTGGCTGGCGGTGGAGCGCAGGCGCGCCTACGAGACCGCCTCCCGCTTCGACCTCGGCGCCTACACCGACCTGGCGCGCACCTCGCTGGCCTTGGTGGATCTCCGCGCCCCCGGTCCGCCGCAGCCGCTGTTTCCACACGAGCCCGGCGTCGGCTACGCCCTCGGACCCTTCTCGCCCGACGGCCGGCGCGTCGTGGTCTACCGTCTGCGCGGCCCGGCCTATGAACTCGGGGTGGCGGAGCCCGCCCGGCGGCGGGTCACCTGGAGCGGCCTCACACCCGAACTGCTGGAGCGCGGACGCGCCGTGGCCTGGTCGGGCCCACACCGGCTCGTCGCCCTCACCCTGCTGCCCGGCCTCACGCCCTTCCCGCTGCGCGCCTATGCGCCCACCCAGCTGCTGGCGCAGCGCTGGGCCGTCACCGCCACAGGCGGGACCAGCGTCAGCGTGATCGGCAGCGGCCGCTACGCCGGCGTGCGGCCGCGCGATCCGCCCAGCCGCGTCACGGTCCTCGACCTCCGCACCGGAAAGGCGCGCACGCTGGCGGAGGGCGCCTTCGAAGACCTGGAGCTGTCGGCCTCCGGCCGCTGGGCCGCCCTGCTCGAGGCGGGCGAGGACGTCGCCTTCCAGCCGGACCGGCCGATGCAGGCCGACTACGGCCTGGCCAAGCGCCGGCTGCGGCTCAAGCTCCTGGACCTGTCTTCCGGAGCGGCGCGGGCGCCCTGCGAGGGCTGCGACGTGATGGGGGCCCTGCTGGCCTGGTCGCCCGCCGCTGAGGAACTGCTGGTTTTCGCCCGGCGCGACGGCGAGCCCTGGCCGGCCGGCCGCCTGCTGCGGATCTCTCCCGCGGGCCAGGCGGAGCCTGTCGCCGAAAGCCGGCTCGTCCCCGTGGTCGGCGGACGCCCTGAGACGGTGCGCGCCGGCTGGATGGGCGCCGACCCCATGGTGCTCGCCCGCGCCCCGGAAGACCCGCCAGGGCGGGCGGACTGGTGGCGGGTGGCGCCGGACGGCACCCGCCGCCTCACCGGCGGGCTGGCGACCCCGCCGGCGGAGGGCCTGGTGGTCACCCCCCACCGCCTCGTGCTGGCCGCCGACGGGGCCCTGCGGGTGCGGAACGCCGAAGGCGCGGAGCTGTCCGCCACGTCGGTGGGGCCGTATCAGGCGCCCGTGAACACCAGCCCCGTGTTTCCGCGGTTCGGGCGGATCCTGTCGGACACGGCCAGCCTGGTGCGGACCACCGAGGGCCCGAGCCCTCGCATCGTGGAGGTCGGGCCGCATGGCCCACGCCTGGCCCTCCCCGCCCCAGCCGGCGCGGTCATTCTGGCCCACGCTCCCGGCGGGGGAGCCCTGCTCCGGGTCCCCGTGGGCGGCGCAGACCGACTGGTCTGGCAGGATCAGGCGGGCGCCCATGCCCTCGCCGTGCTCAACCCCCACCTGGAGGATGTGGACCTCCCGGACGTGCGGCCGATCCGGCATGCGGGACCCGACGGGCGATCGCTGATCAGCTGGCTGATCCTGCCACGCGGCCGGGCCGACCGCCCGCCGCCCCTGGTGATCTGGCCCTATCCCGGGCGGGCCTATGCGGAGCCGCCGCCGACGCTCCATCCGCGCCTCTCGGTCTACGAGGATCCCCCGCGGCTGCTGGCGGCGGAGGGCTACGCGGTCCTGCTGCCCAGCCTGCCCCGGCGCGGCGGGGACAGCGTACCCTCGGACGGGCTCGCCGAGGACCTGCTGGCCGTCGTGGAGGCGGCCAACCGCCAGCCGGAGCTGGCCGGCAGCTTCGACCCGGGCCGCCTGGGCCTCTGGGGGCACAGCTTCGGCGGCTATGCGGTGATCGCGGCCATCACCCAGTCCGACCGGTTCCGCGTGGGCGTGGCGGCGGCCGCCATGCCCAACCTGCTGCACAAGTGGGGCGACCTCACGCCCCTGCGGCACGCGCCGGAGAAGGGTCTCGGCAACGCAGCCTGGACCGAGGACCTGCAGGGCGACACCCGCGGACCGCCCTGGCAGACCCTCGACCGTTTCCTCCGCGGGAGTCCGCTGCTGCGAATGGATCAGGCCCGCGCCCCGCTGCTGCTGGTTCACGGCGACCTGGACAATTTTCCGCTGGGCGGGGCCGAGCAGGCCTTCTCCGCCTACGCCCGGCAGAACCGGGACGCCCTGCTCGCCACCTACTGGGGCGAGCCGCACGTGCTGCGCAGCCCCGGCAACCTCCGGGACTACTACGCCCGCGCCCTCGTGTTCCTGGACGAGCACCTGGGCCTCACGCGGCCCGGGCCGCCAGGCTCGGAGCCTGTCCGAGCCAGTGGCGCACCCAGGCTTCCAGGGCTACCGCCTCGACCAGCCGCAGGCCGTCGCCCCGGGAGATGAGCGCCTCGGGTGTCAGCGCCCGGTCCACCGCCGCGGCGTCCAGGAAGCCGGCCTCGACGAGGGCCCCCTCCAGCAGCCATGGCCGCACCACGTCCAGGCTGGCGGCGAGACGCCGGATGTAGAGGGTGCTGAGCTCCCCCTTGCTCCGCCGCGCCGCCACCTCGGGCGGCAGGACGTCCGCGAAGGCGTCCCGGGCCAGGCCGCGGTCTCGGCCGCCGCGGACCAGCTCCCAGGTGGATATCGAGAGCCCGAGCTCCATCACCGGCTGGGTGAGCAGCGGATGCAGCACATCCAGGGACCGGCTGCGGAGGCCGGACTCGTACTTGGACTGGCAGAAGGTCAGGTACTCCACCTGCGCCCGGCGGCCGGGCGACAGGTCCGAAAGGTCGGCCAGCCAGGGGTGGGCCGGCCGGCCGAAGCGGCGGGGCATCCGCAGCCCCCAGAAGGCGCCGGTGAGCGGCGGATGGCGCGCGCCGAACCCCAGGGCCTCGGCCCACAGCGACCAGATCGAGCGCCGGAACCGCCGCGCGAGCGCCAGCACGCGGGGATCGGCAAGGGCCGCCAGGCCGCGGGCCCGCAGCAGGTCGGCCGCGAGGCCGGCGCTCGGCATCTGGTAGAACACCCCGTCGCCGCCGTGCCCGGTGATCACCGAGACGGCCCCCAGCTCCCGGGCCTTGGCGACGAACATCCGTTCCCGCACGGGGTCGCGGGCGCCCACCGCCGGGCGGGCGCCCTGGGCCAGGGCGGTGAAGTCGGCGATCTCCAGCCGCCCCTCCGCCTTCTCCACCTCCACCAGGGGGATGTCGGCCCGGGCGCACACCGCGCGGGCCCACGCCCGCTCGTCGCCCTCGGCCTGCGGCACATACTGGTTGAGGGCCGCCAAGACCTGTCCGCCGGCGGCGCTGCGCCCCAGCAGGCCTGCGACGATCGAGGAGTCCAGCCCGCCCGAGCACTCCAGCAGGCTGGGGCCGGCGGAAGCGGCGACCCGCTCCACCGCCTCGGCGACCACCGCGCGCAGGGCCGCCCGCGGATCGGCGGGCGGCGTCCGCGCCACCGCATCCGAGGGCCGCCAGACCGTCACCGGCGCGCCGCCCGGTCGGAGCGGCCGCAGCTCCCCGGGCGCCAGCGCCTCGACACCGGCCAGCGGGCAGGCTCCCCAGCCGGCCAGCGGCCGGGCGAAGACGTCCGCCACCCGCTCCCAGTCCACGCCTATTCCGCTGGGCCACAGCGGCGACGGCACGCCCTCCAGGTCATCGGCCGCAAGACCCAGCCCGTCCCGGGTCCAGGTGAAGGCCTCGCGCGCGCCCGAGGCGTCGCGGAAGACCCAGGCTGCGCCGCCGCCCGGGTCCGGCAGCAGGGCGACGTAGCCGCCCCAGGTCCGGGCTGCGAGACCGGCGGCCAGACGCGCTGGCGCGGTCCGCGCCAGGGCGGGCGCCGGCGCGTACAGCCGGCCGACGAGCCAGGCGTCCGGAAGCACGAGCGCGGTCACGACCGCCGGTCGTGGGCCGCGGGTCCAGAGGCGCAGGCCGGGCGCTTCCACCGCCAGCCGCCACCCCGGTGTCGCTGTGAGCTCGGCGCCGAGGCGGGCAGCGGCGCTGTCCCCCTCCCGCCACGTGGCGGGCCAGGCGAGGACCAGATAGGTCGCCGGCATCTCAGACCTCCAGGATGGGCGTGTAGCGGGCCAGCCGCTCGTGGGAGTCGTCCAGCGCCACGTCGCCGGCCGCCACCCAGCAGTGGGCCGCGAACGGCCAGGTGCGCACGCCCAGCACCCAACGGCCGCGGTATCCCGACCGTGCGAGGAAGCGCATCAACAGGAACGAGCGCACCAGGCACTTGCGCGGGACCGGGGCCCAGACGACGAGCCGGTCGAACACGGCGGCCAGTCGCAGCAGCTCGGCGGACGGCGGCGAGGCGTCCGCCGGCGCCCCGCGGTGGGCGGCGGCCAGGACGTGGCCGAGGGGCCGGGCGACGTAGCCGGCGAGGTAGTCCGAAACGGCGGAAGCGAGCCTCAGCCGCTCCGCCCAGGTGACCTGGACCGCAGCGGGTGGAAGCGAGGCGTTGGGCCGGGCGGCTGGCCCCGGCGCCGCCCCACCATCCCGGTCGATCAGCCCTGCAGCATTCAGTTGTTCGGCGGCGGCGGGCGTCAGGGCCGCGCCCGGGGGCGACAGGGCCGCGGGAATGCAAAGGTAGCGGTCGGCGTGCAGGTCGAGGAGGACCAGATCCTCGCCCACCGCGGCCGCATGAACGCCCGTTCGGAGCGGGAGCATGGCGGTCGGGACCGGCGACGGGCGCCGGTCCCTCCAGGCCGCTAGTACTGCAGCCCGCCGTCTTCCTCGGGAACCCCGATGAAGGCGCCCATGGTGCTGGCCTTGGCGCCGCCCAGGGTGAGCAGCCGCCGGCCGAACAGGTTGAACAGCTTGGTCATGATGGACCTCCGGTTCACGTCATCGCCGCAGGGTTGCGGCCCCACAATGACGCAACTCGAACGGAGTCCATTCAACCTATATCGCCACTATTCCGCCCGCCGGCTGCGCCGCCCGACAGCTGCGCCTTGCTCAGTGAACCATCACCCAGCCGTTTGTCGCCGCAAGGGTCGACGGCTCCACATGCTCCAGGGTGGTCAGCAGCATCCGCCCGTACCAGCCGGGGCCATCGAGGTCGAAGTACACCTGGGTCCCGCCCGCGCCATCAGGGGCCAACTGGACGAAGCCGTCCGCAACCGGGTTGCTCGTCCAGCCTGCTGACCCGGCGAACAGCGGCCGCAGGTCGAGGGTGTCCACGCCGGGGGTGAAGTCCGTGACCTTGCCGGCGCGCCAGGGCGCCGCCGGGAAGATGAAGCGGTCCGCGCCGCCGCCGCCCGTCAGGACATCATCCCCCCGACCGGCGGTGAGCGTGTCCCGGCCAGCGCCCCCCACGAGGCGGTCGCCCGGATAGCTGGAGGTGAGGGTCACGCCCGGAGCCCCGCCGGGCTGGGCTGGCGCCGGGGCTGGAGCTGGCGCTGGCGCTGGCGCGCTCGGGCCAGCGACGCCCTCGCCGAGCAGCCTGGCCGCCGTGAGCCCGTACGGAGAGACCCCGTCCAGGTTGACCAGGTGGTATGGCCACGGGCTCTCGCCGCCGCGGCCGTCGGGGTCCAGCATGACCCGGGCCCCGCCCTGCCCGTTGTCCTGGAAGCTGAGATAGCCATCGGCAACCGGGTCGCGGCCCTGGTAGCCGCCGCGGTAGAGCGCCGAGATGTCGAGCTTGTCGACGCCCACCTTGAAGTCGGTGATCGTGCTGGCCCGCCAGGGCAGGGCCTTGAACGTGAAGGTGTCGGCGCCCTCCCCGCCGCTCAGCCACTGCGCCGACTGGGAGACGACGATGAGGTCAGCCCCGGCGCCGGGGGAGCCCGGGCCCGGCGACGGCTCGGGCGCGGGCGCCGGCCCGGGTGCGGTCGACGCGGGTCCGCCGAGCACGTTGGCCGCCGTGAGCCCGTAGGGCGAGACGCGGTCGAGGTTTACGAGTTCGAAGGGCCAGGGATTGTCCCAGCCGCGGCCGTCCACATCGAGCATCACCCGCGCGCCGCCGGCGCCGTTATCGACGAAGCTGAGATAGCCGTCGCCGACGGGGTTCGCGCCTTGATAGCCGCCCCGGTAGAGGGCCGAAATGTCAAGCTTGTCGACGCCCACCTTGAAGTCGGTGATCGCGCCCGCCCGCCACGGCAGGGCCTTGAAGACGAAGGTGTCAGCCCCCTCGCCGCCGGTGAGGGTGCGCCCGTCCTGGGGAACCATCAACACGTCCGCGCCGGCCGTTGCGCGCCCGGGATCGGCGCCGCCGCCCGCCGGGGTCTGGGGCGCGCCGCCGCCGCCCGCAACGCCGGCATCCTTGTAGGCCCGGATGTAGTCGATCTCCATCTTGGCCGGCAGCGGGGTCGAGCCGTCCGCCCGCCCGCCCCAGTTGCCGCCGACCGCCAGGTTGACGATCATGTACATCGGCTGGTGCATGTCCGAGGAGGTCGGCGTCTGGGCGATGGCCTTGCCGTCGAAATACCAGGTGATGGTGTCCGGCCGCCAATCGACCCCGTAGGTGTGGAAGCGGTCGGTGGTGCTGCCCACGTGGGTCTTGGCGCCGATGTCGGCGTAGACCCCGTTGTCGATCCGGTGAAGGGCGGTGTGCACCGTGCCGGGATCGTTGCCGAGGACCTCCATGATGTCGAGTTCGGGCGGGGGCGTCACACCGCTGGCCGGCAGCAGCCAGAACGCCGGCCAGAGCCCCTGCCCGGCCGGCAGCTTGGCGCTCATCTCGAAGTAACCGTAGGTCTGGCTGAACGAGTGGAAGCTGTTCAGCGTGCCCGACGCGTACTCGTAGCCGTTGATGTGACCCTTGACCCAAGGGTCGACCCGCGAGGCGGTGAGGCTAAGCACGCCGCCATCGACCGTCCACGGCCGCAGCGACGCCGTGGGGGCGTAGTTTGCGTTGATGTACCACTGCTGCTCGCCGTTGTTGGGCAGGGTCGATCCGGCGCCATAGGTCGGCGACCACCAGAAGTTCGTCGCCCACCGCCCCGATTGCCCGTTCCAGAGGTCGAGCCCGTCGAATTCCTCCTGGAAGGTGATGTGCGCCGTCCCGGCGAGGTTCTTTGGATCGATGGTCATAACGCCCCCTCCACCGGAAAATACTTCCCGATGCGCTCCCGATTTGTGGGCGCATACAGCTTAGCTGTAAGAGTTGCTGTATTGGCCCGTCCCGAGAGCCCTGCTGATCAATAGAATGGGGCGTGAATAAGGTCCTCTATGGCGCGCCGGACCCGTTCGCGCGCCTTGGGAGCACGAAGCCTGTGGACAAACCAGGCTGCACGCCCCGGCCGCTGCAACCGGCGATCACTGCGCGCCCCGAAGCCCAGGGCGCTGACACTGCGCCGTTTCACGTCTGCGGATGGCTGGCGGCCTCGAGTGAACGCCTGCGCGGCGGGGCCGGCCCTCGAGGGCTTAGCGGGCCTATAGAGGCCCAGCCACGTAGCCGCGCTCCAGCGCCTCGGCGATCGCGGCGGCGGCGCGCACCCGGCGCGCGTGGAAGGCGCGCGCCCGGGCAAGACAGGCTGCGCGGTCCGCCTCGGGACGGCAGACCAGCAGCGCGGCCGCCTCCGAGGTCAGGTCCCCGAGCACCTGGGACTCCACCCGCCGGGCCGGACCGAGCTGTGTCCGCACGCGCTGGTGCGCCTGCGCCAGCGCCCGTCCGCCGGCGGCGGCCACCCAGGCGGCGAACAGGCGCTCCACCGCCTCTACCGCGTTTGCGTCGTCCACCACCGGCGATGTCGCGCCCGGCCACGGAGGTGGCGCCGTACGCATCGGCCGCCCACGGTCGAGGGCGATGCTCAGGTGGGCGAGGCTGAGCCGGTGGAGGTCGGCGATGTCCGCGCCGCCGAGCCGCCGGACAAAATAGCCCTGGCCCCTGCGATCCTCCAGCAACCCCTCCCCGGCCAGGCGCGAGAGCGCCTCGCGCACCGGCGTGGCGCTCAACCCGAGGTCGGCGGCGATGTCGCTGGCCGCCAGCCGATCGTCTGGACGCAGGGCTCCGGCGCGCAGCCGGGCCAGCAGCTCGCCGAGGGCCAGGCCGAAGGGTTCGGGACGCTTCGCGGTCATCCGCACCAGGACTCCGTAGGCTCCCGCCGCCGCCGGGTGGGTCACCGGCGGCGGCGTCGAGGTCTAGATTTGCGCGCCTCCCGGTGCGGATTCGTCAACACCTCAATTCCGCAAGATATTTGCGGAAAATATCTGCGCGGACGCAGCTATATCCTGCTGTGACATCTCCGCGATGCTGTCTCGAAACCATCGGCCTCAGGCGTCGGGACGCGGACGGGCGCACCTCACTCGGTCGCGCGCGGGAGAGCATTGATCTCCCTGCGGATGATATGGGAACCTCACTGCACCTCAGGGTTGATGGGACTCGCATGGCCACGGCGCCGCTAGACCTCTACCGCGGCCGCAAGGCGGTCCTGGGCCGGATCCTGAAGAGCGTGCGGCGGCGGCGCGGCCTGCGTCCGGCGCAGGTGGCCGCCTGCATGGGCATGCCGCTGCGGTCCTACGAGCACTTCGAGGGGGGTAACGGACGGCTAAACCTTGACCGCATCCGGCAGTTCGCGGCGGCCACCAACAGCGATCCCTATGGCATCGTCCTGGGCCTGATCCTTGACGCGCCCGAGCTCGCGCTCCGCTGCATGGACAACAAGCTCCCGACGATCGCCGTCATGGCCCTGCAGCAATTCGACGCCCGGGCGGGCGACGACCTGGCGCGCCTGGACGCCCGCACCCTGATCCGCGCCTTCGAGCAGTTGTTCGCGGAGCTCACCGTGGAAGCGCGACGGCGGGGCGGATTTCTCGACAGCTGGCTAGGCCGGCGGGAAACGCCCGCCGACGCGCCGGCCGACCCGGAGGCGGACAGGCCCGCGGCGGGCGAAGATGAGGATGAGGCGGAGGATTAGCTCCCCCCGCACGGCCGCCGCCGGCCTCGGGCACGGCCTGATCCTGCTCGCGTCCGCCGCTCAACAGGGGCTCGACGCCATCAACCGCGAGTTCCACGGCCTGGCGGACCAGAAGAAGCTGGCGGGGATCGTCACCCTCGTCGCCCGCAAGGGCAAGTCGTGCACTTCGACAGCTATGGCGCGAAGGACGTCAGCACCGGGGCGCCCGTGGCCCCGGACACCATCTGGGGAATCGCGTCCATGACCAAGCCCGTGACCGGCGTGGCCATGATCATCCTCCACGAGGAGGGGCGCTGGAAGCTGGACGACCCGGTCCACAAGCACACCCCGAGTTCCGGGACCTCAACGTGCGCCGTGAAGCTCATGCGCACCAAAGTGCTGCGGCCGGGGGTCAAGGTGGACCTCTACGGCCTCAGCCAGGAGGGCGTGGGCTTCGGAATGGACTTCGCCGTGATTATGGATCCGAACGCCGCCATGACGCCGCAAGGCAAGGACCGCTTCTACTGGGGCGGGGCGTTCGGAATCTGGCTCTGGATCGGCCCGACCGACGACCTGGGTCCGTGGGCATGATCCAGAACCTGGATGGCAGACGCCCTGACGCGGGCGCCCCGCCCACGCGGGCGATCTCGTATTCGGTCATCTCCAAGGCCGTGACCCGGTCGCTGAGGCGGGTGCGGGACCCTCATGGCGGTCCCGCACCGCTCAAGGGCCAGGGGACGTCAGCGGCCGCCATCGCTGGCCGCCGGCGACCTCAGGCGGCGAGTCCAGCGCGGAAAAGGTGCTGGGTTCCGCCGCAAGGCTCGTCGAGCTGCAGAAGATCTCCCAGGCTGACGACGCCCAGCGCCTTGCCGTGGTCAAGCACCGGCAGGTGGCGCACGCGCTTCTCCCGCATCAGGCGCATGGCGTCCGCCGTGGTGGTGTCCGGCGTGGCCGTAGGGGCGTTGGCCCACATGAGCTCGCCGGCCCGCCTGCGGAACAGGTCCCGCCCGTGCTGTGCGATGGCCACGGCCAGGTTGCGCTCCGATAGCATGCCTCGGTACCGCCCCCAGGTCTCCTCGATCACCACGGCGCCGACCGCCTCTTGCTTCATAACCTCGGCGGCCTGGCTCACGGTGGCGGTGATCGGCAGGCGCACGAGGGCACCGGCCTTGGCGCTCAGGACTTCGGACAAACGCATGGTCAGAACTCTCTCTCGGGTTTGGAAGAAGCGCCGCGGCGGCGGCGGACTCGGAGGACGGCTGGCTCAACTCTACGGGCGCCAAACGGCTGACCAGGATGTCCGCCAGGCGGCTGGGCGATCAGATGACGGTGGCGAAGCCAAGCGTCAGGGAGAGCCCCACGATGGCGAAGGAGGGGAGCACATCGAGCAGGCGGTTCATGCGAGGCATGGCTTGGATCCTCTCTGGAAAGGGGGCGGGCCGGGCGACCGGATGTCCAACTGGACGATGATCAGATAGCACCCCCTCGCCCTGTCGCGGATCAGCGTTATCGCAGCGACCCTGTGCGGTTTTGCAGGTTGCCCGGCGGCCAACAGGCTGCGCCGCAAGGGCAAGATGGGCTGCGCTCCGGTCGGGGGCGGACGCCACACGCTTGCCGCCTGTGCTCGGCCGCGCGCCGTCGGCCAGAGGCGCCTGCCAAAGCAAAACGTTTGCACGGTTGCTGAACGGCCTCGCGACGCGGCGTTCGCGGCCATCATGACCCCACAATGAACGGCCTTGGGCTGACGCGGAGGCTCTCGGCCGAGACACAGCGCTGGGCGTCACCAGGACAGCCACAGGCGTTCGAGCGCAGTTCCGTCAGGACCCGTGTCACGCCCTTATGCGCGGGTGCCGCCGGCCGCCCAGCACGAGGCGAGCGGCGATTTGATCGCCACCGCAAGTTGCAGCAAGCTTCTGTAATAGCAGGCCTTTTCTTCCGATCGGCAAACTCTGCCGGGCGCCGGAGTTCCTCGCCTTCGCCATGGCGACACTGTTCGAGGCTGGATTGTTGTGTCCCGCCACACGGTTAGCTGCCCAACCATAAGCAGGCGCGGCTCTTGCTGAGGACGGACTGGGCAGAACGCCCCGGCCGCCAGAAGTCGGCCGACATCGCCTGAAACAAGGGTGCATCGATGCCGATGAACAGCGTCAACACGAACGTAGGGGCCATGGTCGCCCTACAGAATCTCAACGCCACCAACGCCGACCTGCAGACGGCGCAGAACCGGATCAACACCGGCAAGCGGGTCGGCAGCGTCAAGGACAACGGCGCAATTTGGGCCATCGCCCAGAACCAGCGAGCCACGTCCAGTTCTCTCAACGCGGTGCGGGAGTCCCTGCAGCGGGGCCAGTCCACGGTGGACGTGGCGGTTTCCGCAGGCGAGACGATCTCCGAGCTGCTGATCCTGATGAAGGAAAAGGCGCTCAGCGCCTCCGACTCCTCCCTGGACGCCAATAGCCGGGTGGCGCTGAACGACGACTTCGTTTCGCTGCGTGACCAGATCACGAAGGCCGTCGACAACGCCGTCTTCAACAGCACGAACATGATCAAGACCAGCGGCACGACCGTACAGGCGCTCGCCAATGCCGATGGGAGCTCTCACATCACCGTGGTCGCCCAGGACCTCTCGCTCGGCGGCGCAGCCCTGGGCGCTCTCGACGCGACGGCCTCGATCGGCACGCAGTCGACGGCCTCGGCGATGATCGGCACGCTCAACACCGCGATCATCGCTGTCTCCAGCGCGCTCTCGAAGCTGGGCACCGGCTCGAAATCGCTGGCCTCCCACCTGAGCTTCGTAATGAAGCTGCAGGACACGCTGGACGCGGGGGTTGGCAATCTGGTGGACGCAGATATGGCCAAGGAGAGCGCCCGGCTGCAGTCGCTGCAGACCAAGCAGCAGCTCGGGGTTCAGGCGCTGTCTATCGCAAACCAGTCGTCCAGCATGGTGCTGGGCCTCTTCCAGTAGGCGAGGGGCCGGCCGGCCCCGGCCGGCCGTTCGCGTGCGGCCCAGCGGGCCTCGACCGCTCCCGGGCGGAGGAAGTCTCCGGTGACCGGCATGCATCGCCCCTCGCGCGGTCCCGAGCACGACAGCGGCCGCCGCGGGCGCGTTCCCTAAGACCTGATCCGCACGCACCGGAGACCCTGGGCTGCCGCCCGGCTGGCGAGGTCGAGGACCGGCCCGAAGCCGCGCGCGCCCGCGGCCCGGTCGCGCTCCAGGGACGCCGCCAGGGTGAGCACGCAGATCGGCTCCAGGGCCAGCAGCACGTCATTCGCCCGGAACGGCGCCGCCCGTCCATGACGGTCGAAGGCAGGCCGGGCGAGGATCAGCCGCACGCCCTTCTGTTGCGCCCAACGCTGGGCAAGCCGCTCGCCGCCGGCGGCGCCCGTGAGCGCCACGGCCATGTCGGGCCACTGGCTACGGGCCCAGTTGAGGGCGTCGAATATCCGGCCTGCGTCCAGCGGGGTGTCGGCTGTCGGCGCGGCGCGGAACGCCACCACCGGCCCGCCGGGATCAGCGGCCTCGCTCCGCCGCCGTTCCGCCAGCCGCAGGGCGGCCCGGGCGTCAACCTGTCCGGCGGTGAGCCCGGAGACCGAGGTCCCGCCGCGCCAGGGGCTCCAGGTCTCGCCCGTGGCGACCCCGTAGGCCAGGGCCGCGGCGTCGCGCACCAGCTCCAGGGCGCGCACGGCGGCGTCTGCGGCGTCCGTGTGGGCCTTCGCGTCCTGCAGATCGTGGTCGGCGACCTCGCTGCCGTCGAAATCCCGCAGGCCGCGGGCCAGCCGGTCGCGAGCCCGGTCGGCGTCTCGCTCCAGCCTGCGCACGCCGGCGTGGAGCCCCCCGATGAAGGTCTCGCAAATCACCGGGGCGAAGTCCTCCAGGGCGGTGCTGAGGAGGGTGTCGAGGAGTTCGGTCATCAGCGCCTGCCCGAGCTGCTCCAGGGCCGCTTCCCCGGGGTGTGGGCGCGGATCATCCAGGGCGGAGGTGATGGCGTCGAAGGACGAGAGGCCGGCGGCGTCCTGCAGAACGCGAGGCGAAAGGGACATGGTGGGCTCCTGATGGGTGGGCGAGCCGAAGCTCGCGATCCCCCAGCCTCGCCGGGGTGGGGCGCGCCAGGGCGCCGCCGGCGAGCGCAGCGACCCTTGCGCGGCCCGCAGCGGTGAGGCCCCCTCGCGCAGATGCTCCGGCACGCCCCGCGTCCAGGCCGCCATTGGCGCCGGCCCCGTCTCGCGCGCTCACGACGCCCGCGCAGGCCCCTCGTGCAGCCCGCCGACCGGGCGCCGCCGACCGTGAGGTTTCCCGGACCGAACTGGGTGCGCCTTGGATCTCGGCTGCGCCCAAACCTTCCGACCGGAAGGCTCGGTGCGTTGCCTGCCCGACATGCACCGCGCCAACGATCAGCAAGACCGCAGGCCTGCAGCCCGCAGGGGACATCCTGCCTGCGAAGGCGCCCGCAAGATGCCCCCGCCGGGCTCGCAGGGGCGCGCGCAGCCCTGGCGAAAGGGGTTCGTGCGGGGGCTGTCCGGCCGCATGCGCGTGCGAACAGCACCCGCCGATTAACGCCGGCGGAGACCAATTGATGCGGCCGGCCCCAGGGAGGGGCGCGAAGGTCGAGTCCGCGTCGCGATCCGGATGTCACGAGGCCACCTCGGCCGCGCCGTGAGCCGCCCGCAGGAGCACGGCCATGGCCGATCGGATCCTTCTGGAGAACCAGAAACCCGGAACGCCGAAGAGCGTGTGGGACGCGCCAGCCACCAATCAGATCGAAGGCTTCGCCACCCAGTTCAGCGTGGACAACGGGGACAGGGTCTCCTTCAAGATCAACCTCAACGTCGCGCAGGGAAACACGGCGGCCTACCGGATCGAGATCTACCGCCTCGGCTACTATGGCGGCGACGGGGCGACCCTGGTCACCACGCTGGGCGGGCTCACCGGCAGGGCCCAGCCCAATCCGGTGACCGACTCCCGCGGCCTGGTGGACGCCGGCAACTGGTCGGTCAGCGCCAGTTGGGACACGCCCGCGGACGCGGTGTCGGGCGTGTACCTGGCAAAGCTCGTCCGCACCGACAACGGCGGCGTCAACCAGATCCCGTTCATCGTTCGGGATGACCAGACGGCCGCCGACATCGTGCTGCAGACGTCCGACACCACCTGGCAGGCCTACAACGGCTGGGGTGGCCGCAACGGCCAGGTCGGGCCGAACCTCTACGGCGGGTTCGATCAACCGGCCAACATCGCCCCTGACCAGGCTCCTTCCGGACAGGATCGGGCCTTCGCCGTCAGCTACAACCGACCGTTCATCACCCGGGATGGCGGGGGCACCTTCGCGGGGGCCCAGGACTACCTGTTCGGCGCAGACTACGCGGCCGTCCACTGGCTGGAGAAGAACGGCTACGACGTCTCCTACATATCGGGGGTGGACGCCGACCGGCTCGGACCGGACTACCTCCAGCGGTACCAGGCCTACATCTCGGTGGGGCACGACGAGTACTGGTCGGGCGACCAGCGGGCCAACGTGGAGGCGGCGCGCGACGCCGGGGTCAACCTGCTCTTCTGGAGCGGCAACGAGGTCTACTGGAAGACCCGCTGGGAGAGCAGCATTGTCGATGGCGCGGCGTACCGCACGCTCGTCACCTACAAAGAAACCAAGTTCAACTACTCCCTGCAGGCGGACGCCGACGACTATCCCAACGTCGACCCGTCCAACCAGTGGACTGGAACCTGGCGCGACCTGCGCTTCGCCAACGCCGTGGGACCAGATGGGGCGACCCTGATCGCCGATGGCGCCCGGCCGGAGAACTCACTGACGGGGCAGCTGTTTGGGCCCGACGGAACCGGGGAGTTCGGCGGCGCGCTCGACGTCCCCGCCGCCTTTGCAGGCCTGCGGGTCTGGCGCGACACCGGGGTCAGCGCAGGCGGCGCCCTCGACCTCGCCCCAGGCATCCTCGGCTACGAATGGGACGTCTCCCCCAACGACGCCTCGCGCCCCGCCAGCCTGATCAAGCTATCCCAGACGACGATACCCTGGAGCGCCATTCTCACGGATCAGGGCAATCGCACCGCGCCGGGAACGGCGACGCATAACCTCTCGCTCTACCGGGACGACAGCGGCGCGCTGGTCTTCGGTGCGGGGACGGTGTTCTGGAGCTGGGGCCTCAGCAACCTGCACGATTCCTCGCCCTATGGGGCGAACATCGAAAGCGGGGCGCTGCAGCAGTTCACGATCAATATGTTCGCCGACATGGGCATCCAGCCCGCGGTCACCGACGCCATCCTGCAGTCGCGCGGCCTGGTGCGGGCGAGCGCCTCGGGCGACCTGATCGCCGCCACCGCCACCATGAACGACCTGCCCGCGACGGTGAGCCTCGGGTCGCAACTGACGATCAGCGGCACGGCGGCCGACATCGACAACGATCCAGCCAACGCCGACGGCCGGGTGGCGGTCATCGAGGTGTCGGTGGACGACGGCCAGACCTGGCGCGTCGCTCAGGGGATAAGCAACTGGAGCTATAGCTGGTCGCCCACCGCGCAAGGGTCTTACGTCGTCAAGGCGCGGGCGATCGATGACAGCCTGAACATCCTGGCGAACAACCAGCTCGCCACGGACCTCGTCACGGTGACCGCGCCGACGTCGTTCAGCGTCTTCGCGGCTTCGATCACGCCCGCGGGGCCGCTGTATAACGACGGCCAGGCGGTGGAGCTGGGCATGAAGTTCAGCGCCTCGCAGGCGGGCTCGATCACCCAGCTGCGCTACTTCCGCGCCAGCGCCGACGCCACCGACACGGACGTGCGCGACGGCCACCTGTGGTCCTCGACGGGCACGCTGCTGGGGACGGCGACGTTCAACTCTGCCCCCGGGCAGTCCGGCTGGCAGACGGCGACGCTCAGCACGCCGGTGGCGATCCAGGCCGGGGCGACCTACGTGGTTTCCTACAAGACGGCCAACAACTACCTCGAGACCGTCAACTACTTCACCAGCCCGGTGAGCGGCCCCTCGGGCATGCTGACGGCCCCGGCCAGCGGAGCCGGCGCGGGAGGCAACGGCGTCTATCTCTACGGCTCGACGCTGCGGTTCCCCAACCAGACCTACCAGGCGGCGAACTACTGGGTGGACGTGGTCTTCACCCCCGGAGCCAGCCCGCCGTCCACGCCGGACCTGGCGGCCGCGTCGGACAGCGGCCTGTCCAGCACCGACAACCTGACCAACGACAACACCCCCACCCTCACCGGCACGGCCGTGGCCGGCGCCACCGTGCAGCTGAAAGAGGGGACGCTCGTGCTGGCCTCCGGGACGGCCAGCACGACCGGAGCCTGGTCCATCACCACGCCCGCGCTGGCCGACGGGGCGCACGTGCTCACCGCGACGGCGACCACCTCCAGCGGCGCCAGCCCGGCCTCGGCCGGCCTCACCGTCACCATCGATACGACCGCGCCCGCGGCGCCGGGCGCGCCCGACATGACCGCCGCCAGCGACGACGGCGTCTCCAGCAGCGACAACACCACCTCGCTCGCCACCCCCGCCTTCACCGGCGCAGCCCAGGCCGGGGCTGTGGTCGCCCTGTTCAGCGGCGGCACGCAGATTGGCTCGGCCACCGCCAACAGCGCCGGCGTCTGGACCATCACCAGCTCGGCGCTCACCCTCGGCGAGCACGCCATCACCGCCCGGGCCACCGACCCCGCCGGCAACACCGGCCCCCTATCGGCCGCCTTGCCCGTCACGATCGTGGCGGCCCCGCCTCCGCCACCGTCCACGCCCGACCTGGCGGCCGGGTCTGACAGCGGCGCGTCCAGCACCGACAACCTGACCAACGACAACACGCCAACCCTCACCGGCACGGCCGTGGCGGGCGCCACCGTCCAGCTGAGCGACGGGGCTACGGTGGTCGGGTCGGTAAACGCGGACAGCGCCGGCGCCTGGTCGATCACCACGCCCGCGCTGGCCGACGGGGCGCACGTGCTGACGGCGACGGCGACCACCGCCAGCGGCGCCAGCGCGGCCTCCGCGGCGCTCACCATCACCATCGACACGGCCGCGCCCGCGGCCCCGACCGTCCCTGACATGACCGCGGCCAGCGACAACGGGGTCTCCACCACCGACAACACCACCTCGCTCGCCACCCCCGCCTTCACGGGCGCGGCCCAGGCCGGGGCCCTGGTCGCCCTGTTCAGCGACGGGGCGCAGGTAGGCTCGGCCACCGCCAACAGCGCCGGCGTCTGGACCATCACCAGCTCGGCGCTCACCCTCGGCGACCACGCCATCACCACCCGGGCCACCGACCTCGCCGGCAACCCCGGCCCCCTCTCGGCCGCCTTGCCCGTCACGATCGTGGCGGCCCCGCCTCCCCCACCGTCCACGCCCGACCTGGCGGCCGGGTCTGACAGCGGCGTGTCCAGCACCGACAACCTGACCAACGACAACACGCCCACGCTCACCGGCACGGCCGTGGCGGGCGCCACCGTCCAGCTGAGCGACGGGCCGACGGTGGTCGGGTCGGCAAACGCGGACAGCGCCGGCGCGTGGTCAATCACCACGCCCGTGCTGCCGGACGGCGCGCACCTGCTGACCGCGACGGCGACGACCGCCAACGGCGCCAGCCCTGCCTCCGCGGCGCTCACCATCACCATCGACACGGCCGCGCCCGCGGCCCCCAGCGTCCCTGACATGACCGCCGCCAGCGACAACGGGGCCTCCACCACCGACAACACCACCTCGCTCGCCACCCCCGCCTTCACGGGCGCGGCCCAGGCCGGGGCCTTGGTCGGCCTGTTCAGCGACGGGGCGCAGGTGGGCTCGGCCACGGCCAACGGTTCCGGCGCGTGGACCATCGCCAGCGCCCCGCTCACCCTCGGCGACCACGCCATCACCGCCCGGGCCACCGACCCGGCCGGCAATGTCGGCCCGCTCTCCGCGGCGCTGCCGGTCTCCATCGTGGCGCCGCCCACCAGCTTCGGGGTCTTCGCGCCGTCGATCACGCCCTCTGGCCAGATGTTCAACGACGGCCAGGCGGTGGAGCTGGGCATGAAGTTCAGCGCCTCGCAGGCGGGCTCGATCACCCAGCTGCGCTACTTCCGCGCCAGCGCCGACGCCACCGACACGGACGTGCGCGACGGCCACCTGTGGTCCTCGACGGGCACGCTGCTGGGGACGGCGACGTTCAACTCTGCCCCCGGGCAGTCCGGCTGGCAGACGGCGACGCTCAGCACGCCGGTGGCGATCCAGGCCGGGGCGACCTACGTGGTTTCCTACAAGACGGCCAACAACTACCTCGAGACCGTCAACTACTTCACCAGCCCGGTGAGCGGCCCCTCGGGCATGCTGACGGCCCCGGCCAGCGGAGCCGGCGCGGGAGGCAACGGCGTCTATCTCTACGGCTCGACGCTGCGGTTCCCCAACCAGACCTACCAGGCGGCGAACTACTGGGTGGACGTGGTCTTCACCCCCGGAGCCAGCCCGCCGTCCACGCCGGACCTGGCGGCCGCGTCGGACAGCGGCCTGTCCAGCACCGACAACCTGACCAACGACAACACCCCCACCCTCACCGGCACGGCCGTGGCCGGCGCCACCGTGCAGCTGAAAGAGGGGACGCTCGTGCTGGCCTCCGGGACGGCCAGCACGACCGGAGCCTGGTCCATCACCACGCCCGCGCTGGCCGACGGGGCGCACGTGCTCACCGCGACGGCGACCACCTCCAGCGGCGCCAGCCCGGCCTCGGCCGGCCTCACCGTCACCATCGATACGACCGCGCCCGCGGCGCCGGGCGCGCCCGACATGACCGCCGCCAGCGACGACGGCGTCTCCAGCAGCGACAACACCACCTCGCTCGCCACCCCCGCCTTCACCGGCGCAGCCCAGGCCGGGGCTGTGGTCGCCCTGTTCAGCGGCGGCACGCAGATTGGCTCGGCCACCGCCAACAGCGCCGGCGTCTGGACCATCACCAGCTCGGCGCTCACCCTCGGCGAGCACGCCATCACCGCCCGGGCCACCGACCCCGCCGGCAACACCGGCCCCCTATCGGCCGCCTTGCCCGTCACGATCGTGGCCAGCGACAGCGCTACAACGGCAGTCGTCGGCCGCAACGCGCTGGCCGAGCCTCTCGAGGACAGGGGCCAGCAACTGGACGAGGGGGCTGCCCCGACGCATCCGCCCGGGCCCGAAACCTTCCACTATCTCCCGATGGGGGAACCGACGCCCATCTCCGGCATGTTCCTCGATGCTGAACAGGCGGGCGCGGCGGACGGCGAGATCCTCCACGCGGCCGCGGCGCTCGGCGCATTCGCCTCTGAGGCGGCAGAGCCGTTTGACGGCCACAGCGTTCCGTGGCTGCGCCACAGGCAGGGCGACGGGATGGCGGACACGGACTCAGGGCCCGGCGAGCGCGCCCTGGCAGAGATGGTCGTGCGGATAAACGGCCTCACGTTCACCGCTCATGACGTTCTCTTGTGATGCGGCGTAGGCCGCGGGGGCGAGCGGGCCAGCGCGTCCGCCACGCTCGTCCGGCTGGCGGATCGGCAACGCTGAAGTCCGAGGCATCAGAGAAAGGCAGGCTTGGCCCACCCGAGCGACCACGAAATCTGTGAGCGCCGGAGCTGGACGCGCCCATCTGGCGCAGCTCCGCGGCTAGCGGAACAGCCAGTCCCCCGCGCCCAGGAGGTGGGGTGGGGTGAGGTCGAGGGTGGTCACGGTGGTGGGCCAGGGATGGCCAGAGCCCCAGCCGTCCGCGTCGAACGAGATCGTCGTTCCGCCGGCGCCATCGCCCTGCAGACGCAGATAGCCGTCGGCGACAGGGTCCTGCCCTCGATAGCCGGCGGCGGAGAACAGCGGCCGCAGGTCGAGGACATCGAGCCCGTCCTGGAAGTCGCGAACGTGGCCGGCGCTCCACGGAAGGTTGGCGAAGGTGAAATGGTCCGCGCCGCCGCCGCCGATGAGCTGGTCAGCGCCCTGGCTGGCGGCGAGGGTGTCCGCCCCCGACCCTCCGCGCAGCGTCGCGCCTGGGTAAGTCGACGTGAGCACCTGGCCGACACTGCCGGAGGCCGCTGGCGCTGGGGCCGGCGCGGAACTGCCGGCGCCGCCAAGGGTGTTGGCGGCCGTGAGACCCGCGGGCGCAATCCCCTGCAGCGTCACCACATGGAAGGAAATGCCGCTGGCTCCGGTCGGGCCGTCGACGTCCAGCATGACCTTGGTCCCGCCGGCGCCATCTGCCGTAAACCGCAGGTAGCCCTCGGCCACGGGGTCGGCGCCGCGGTAGCCGTTCGTGTAGAGGCCCGAGAGGTCGAGCTTGTCGGTCCCGACCTGGAAGTCGGTGATGCGACCGGCGCTCCACGGCATCATCTTGAAGACGAAGGTGTCCGCCCCGCCGCCGCCGGTGAGCTGGTCTGAGCCCTGGCTGGCGATGAGGGTGTCCGCGCCGGCGCCGCCGGTCAGCACCGCCCCCGGGTAGGGCGATGTCAGCGTCTGGCCCGCGCCGGAAGCGGGAGCTGGGGCTGGAGCGGGGGCCGGCGTTGGCGTAGGGGCGGGGCTTGCCGGGGACGGGCTGCCGAAGACGTTCGTCGCCGTGACGCTGGCGGGTGCTATGCCTTGCAGCGTCACGATGTGGAATGAGATGCCGCTGGGACCGGCCGGTCCGTCGACGTCGAGCATGACCTTGGTCCCACCCGCGCCGTCTGCGGTGAACCGCACATAGCCGTCGCCCACCGGGTCAGAGCCTCGGTAGCCGTTCGTGTACAGGCGCGAGAGGTCGAGCTTGTCGGTCCCCACCTGGAAATCGGTGATCCGACCGGCGCTCCATGGCGTGGCTTTGAAGGCGAAGGTGTCGGCCCCTGCGCCCCCGGTGAGTTGATCGGCGCCCTGGCTGGCGTTCAAGGTGTCGGCGCCCGCCCCGCCCGTCAGCGCCGCCCCGGCGTAGGACGACGTGAGAACCTGTCCTTCCCCGGCGGAGGGGACCGGCCCCGGCGATGGCTGGGCGGATGCCATGAACGGCGTCTGGTAGTCGCCGAAGCGATGAACGTACTCCGACACTGGGGTGCCATAGCCGTCGCGGGTGTTGTGGGCGCCGCCGCTCTCAAGGAAGCTCTTCAGAGCCCACACCCCGACCAGGTGCGCGCCGGCCAGGAGACCAGAGTTGGTGACCTGGCCCCCGCCAATCCATTGGCCTTCGTACGACCTCAGGCCCAGCGCGTTCAGGTCGGCGTCGATCTTCTCGAACCAGGCGGTCGTGGCGGCGTTCTGGGCGTCCGGCGAGTTGAGGAAGCTCGTCTTGTCCCACGCGCCGTAGCTGGCCGCCTTCTGCGTCCAGCTGCCGATGAAGTCGATCGTCGAGGTCTGGTCGCCTTGGTAGAAGCCCACCGCCTGGAGGGCCTCCTCGCCGAACTGGAAGCGGCCGAGATAGCCAAGGCTGCTCACGAACCCATAGTTGTTGCCGGACTCGTTCTGTCCCAAGGCGCGGAAGAAGTCTGAATAGGTGCCAATGGTCACGGCGCTCATAGCCCCCTTTTGGTGCGCCAAGAGGCGCATGCAGCCCGCCTGAAGCAGCGCGCTGCGGCGTTGCTTCAGGTGGGCGCGGTTGAACTGTAGAATTCGCCGAGACGACCCCTGTCGGCCCCTCTAAGCACGTCGGATAAGGCCATTTCTGGGCGGGTTCTTGATCGAGCTGCGATCAGGATCGGGAATTGCTGGGATCGCAGCTCGCTTCTTCCAGGCCCCGATCGCAAGCGCTCCGCTCACGGCCACGATTCCGCCGGCAGCGGACCCGATCGCTGCGTTGCGCCAGCGCCTGGGGAAACGGCATGCCTCGGCTGAAGTCTCGACCAGCATTTTCCGAGCAACGGGAGGCCCCCGCAGCTCAAGTTCGCCCGTTTTGGGTCTGAGGGCGCCCCTCAGACGACCTCGCGAACCTCGCTTGCCTGGGGTCCGGGAAGGTGCGCCTCCGCCAGCGCCGCCTTCGCTCTCCGAAGCGCGGCGTCCATGTCCAGCCGACGCCGCCAGGGCCGCCAGGCGTCGGCCCTTCCGATGGGATCTCCGATGTGGTGGGACGCGATGAAGGTGGCCAGGGGTCCAAGCGACATGGCTTCCAGTCTCTTGAGGCGCGGCTTCCCGCCCGCCTGAAGCATGCCGATCGCCGCGCCCAAGCCGCCGGCGCTCTCCACCGCGCGCTCTACACGCTCGCTGGAAGCTCCCAGCCAATGCCCAACCAGATCAGATCGTACGCGGGCGATCTCCCGCCGCACCTGCAGCGCCTGGCGTCCTGCCGCCTCCAGCGTGACGTCGCATTCCGTGTCGAACCCGCTAGACCGGTTGTTGAGGTTGGTCGAGCCGATCCGAAGCAGGTCATCGTCGATGATCGCCACCTTGGCGTGGACAATGATGATCCGGCCGCCTGAGGTTACCGGGCAGTAGGCGTGGAGCCGGCGGTGCTTGTTGGCGAGCTCCAGCCTGCCGATGAACGCCGCCCGGGTCCTGTCCATGGTCATCTGATCGAACCAGCTGGGGCAGTGGAGTGTCGAGACGAGCACCACCTCCGGCCCGTCCGGCTCGCTCAGCCGCGCCGCCAGGGCCTCGGCGATGATCGGAGAGGTCATGTACTGGTTCTCGAGGTAGATGCGCCGCTTTGCGCGGGCGATCATCGCCAGGAACAGCGCCTCGCTCTCCCTGACTTCCGCCGCCTCGCCGTATCGCGACTGCGTACGGGAGATGCCGACCGTCACCCGCCCGAACCGCGCCGTCAGGCACGCGGGCCAGCTCTCCGCCGGCGCCTCCGTCGGCGCGGGGGCCAGAGTTTCACCGGTCGCGCGGCGCCAGCGCTCGCGGAACAATTCGCCGAGCGCCCGAGCCGGGGGACCCTGCAGGGCCATCATCAACTCGTGGCGGGACTCGTAGCACTTCCCCTTCCGCCGGAAGCGACGAGGGTCGCCATCCTGGTGATGGATGGTGTCCCATCTGTCCGGGCCGATGTCGCCGCCCCCGCAAAAGACCAGCTGATCGTCGATGATGATCATCTTCTGGTGGTGCGCGGCTCCGAACGGCAGGGTTCCGTCGAGATGGAAGCGGACGCGACTGCCTGCGAAGCAACGGCGCGCCTTCAGGGTGAAGAAGTCCTGCGTCGCCGCTATCGGCAGCGAAGCCTTCCAGCACAACACCCGCACGTCCAGCTCGGGCCGGTCGCGCGCCAGGTGCTTCAGGAAGGGCCCGATGCGGTCCTCATCCGGCCCGTCGCCGCCCGGCTGCGGATGGAAGAGCGTGTCCGGATCGAACGCCCAATTAATCAGGTGGACGGAGCGCCTGGCGCCCAGCATCGCCGCTTTCGCGGCGGTGAAGTAGTCCGCCATGTCGATGATGACGGCGGCCTGTTCAGCCTCTTCGATCCGCCAGCAGGTCGTTCCCGGATCCAGCAGCACCAGCGTCTCCTAAAGCCGAGGTTTAAGCCTCAAAAGAGGCGCCGGTTCCAAGCGCAAGGTTTTCAGGCCGCACACCGGACCGGCCGGCATTCTGCGGCGGCGATCTCCGCCGGCGCATGTCCTTCGCGGGCTTCAGTTCAAAGCGGCTGCGCGGCCTGGCGAGCGCGAGGCCTTCTTCTGCGGCTACGGTCTGCGCGGGTACTTCTTCGCGGCGTCCTCCCACCTGAACGGAAGGGTGTCCGGCGTAATGGCCACGGGGGTGGTGAACTTGAACGGAGATCGCCCGCCGCTGTCCCACGTGAGTTCCACGAAATAGGCGGTAAAGCCTTGGCCCGGCTTCTCGATCCGCCCGACGTAGCTGCCGTCGGCCTGCGGGCTCAGCACGGTGCTTGCGTAGGCGGGCCCGATCACGTCCAGCCGGAAGTCGCGGGCCTTCGGATTGTTCGCCTGCCAGAGCCTGACCTCGCGCGGCTTCTGCCTGGGCCGCACCACCCACGCCCCGTCGGGCCGCCTGGAATAGGAGAAGTCCGGCCGCGGCGTGTCCGTCACGATCGCCCGATAGAAGGCTTCCATCGAGTCCACCGCGTCGGAGTTGGCCAGGTTGTGCTTGGTGTTGGGCACGTAGCGGATGTGCTTCTCCTGCGGGAGCGCGTCGTAGTAGTGGCGCGAGTTGTCCGGCAGGAAGAACTCGTCGCCAGCCGCATTCACCAGGAACTTGGGCATCCGCAGGGCTGGGCGATCCCGGTAGTTGTACGGATCCTCGATCGCCAGCACGGCGCGGTACTCCGGCGTGCCGATCTTGTGCGGAAAGAGGCCGTGCTGGACGTAGTCGTCGAGGGCCGAAGAGAAGAAGCCCAGGGTTTCGAAATGGTGCCGGGTGATCGCCTCGGAGTTCAGGGCGTCGATCACCAGCGGCATGAGCGCCACGACGCGCTTGTCCGTCGCGCCCACCAGCCAGGCCGTCCAGCCGCGCTTCGACCCGCCTGAGACGACGAACTTGTCGACCTGGTGGCCGCCGCCGCCCGGCGTTCGCGCAAACTCCTGCACCGCGTCTAGCGCCTTCACCCCGGACTTCACCATGGCCAGCCTCAGCAGCCACTCGTCGTCCTTGGTCTCGAAGTGCTTCACCCGGGTGTAGGCGATCGCGTCGTCCTCGTAGCGCGCCTTATCCGGGCTGTCGGTGAACTTCAGCGGCTGGTTTGGCACCATGCCGAGCTCCGCGACGATGGTGTTCGTCGCCGTTGCGAGCCGGACGCCCCGGTCCGACGGCCTGCTCGGCGGCGGGTCGCCATTGTCGCCGCCCCCGATGAACAGCAGGCCGGTCGTGGAACTGACCTTCGTGGGCTCGATGATGGTCAGCCAATGAGTCCAGACCGGCCGGTCTACGTCTCGGGCCGAACGCCAGGTCTGGGACCTGAGCTCCAGGACGTGCGCCGTCCAGCCCTCGCCCGGGATCTCCTTCACCTTCTTCCAGCCGTAGGCCGGCTCGGGCTTGGCGACGTATCGGTCCAGCGGCGTGGTCTGCGCGAGGGCCGGCGATCCTGCCAGCACCAAGGCCGCCAGCAGCGCGCCGAGGTAACGTCGGATCATAGCCAGGCCTCCCCCGATTTGTTCTTTGACGAGAGCTTACCTGCGTGGGGGCGGGTGGCAACAAGCCCGGGCGCCGCGGCGGGTGAGGCGCCTTCCCCTCCCCAGGCCAGCGTCCTCGCGTCGAAGCTGGCTTGCCTCGTACCTGCCGCCGCACGCCAGGACCCGGAACCGGGAAAGGTCCGGGCGGCCGGCCCCCCCCCTTCCAGGCGAACCTCGCGCCCGCCCAGCCGCCTTCAGGCGACGCGGGTCGCGGAACCGGGAGGCAAGGCCGCCGAAGGGTTGGCGGCCAGCCTGCAGCTCATCAAGAGCACCCGGCCCGCAGCCTGCCGGCGAATGTCTGCGACTGCCGTGCGCACCGGGTCCAGCGATCGGCGCCAGATCGAGGGCGGCCTGGCGCCGAGGGGTCCGCCAGCCCGCGATCCGGGAGCCTGTCGCGGAAATCCCGAGGTGGACGGCGCGAGGCCTGCCTCCTCCGCCGCCATCTCAACGGCGTCGCGCCTGCGCTGGGCAGAGCTTGTCCGGCGCAGGCTCAAGCTCGTGAACACCGGGCCGCGGTCGCTCGCACCCTCACGTGAGCGGGCGTTGGGGTCGCTAGCGACTTGGGGGGTTCGATGCGCAATGTCGGCAATGCATGCTTGGCGGCAGCGCCGCAGGGAGCCCCTCGGAGTTCCCCCGCGAACTCATTTCCCGCGGCGCGATCTACCGACGCCGCGCTCGAGGGTGAGCCGTTGCCTCCTGGAAGGTTCGTAGCCGATCAGTTCGTAGAGCCGGCCCAAGCTGCCGAAGCGTGCGATGTAGTTTCTGGCCGACGCCGTGTCTGGCGCCACGTCCAGCAGCGCGCTTGTTAGCCGCCCCTTGCGGGCGAGGAGCGCCCGCGCGTCCTCGAGCATCTGTTCCGAGCTTCGCACCATGCCCAACAGTACGGCGACCCGGCGCTAGCGTCACCTTGGCTACGCCAGTTTCTCGTCGCGCTGAATCGCAGCGCCTCCGCGGCCGGACGAACTGCAGGTTCGCGCCATGAGCAGACCTTGGCGCCGCCGCGGAAAGCTGACCTTCGCGGGCTGCCCGGCTTAGGCTGGCCCCGCTAGCGCACACATCAGGTGAGCACTACGCCTGTGCTGAAGGGATTTATCCTCATGACCGACGCTTACGCAAAGCTACCCCAACTGGCCGATGGCGGGGCTGCAGTCATCACCGGCGGCGCGAGTGGCATAGGATTGGCGGCTGCGCGCGCTTCGCCGGGCTCGGCCTCCCGGTGGTGATCGCGGACCTCGCCGGCGACCGCCTGCGAGACGCCGAGACCGCTCTACGCGAAGCTGGCGCAAGGGTCGCGGCGGCGCCTACGGATGTCTCCAGGTTCGAGGATCTCGAGCGCCTGCGCGACCAGACCGAGACCGCCTTCGGCCATGTCGCGGTGCTGATGCTGAACGCTGGGATTGGGCTGAACCCAGGCGGCGCCTGGAAGAACCTTGAGGCCTGGAAGCCGCTGATCGACGTGAACCTCTGGGGTGTGATCCATGGAGCGCATGCTTTCCTCCCGAGGATGGTCGAGGCCAAGCGGCCGGGCTTCGTCATCGCTACGGGCTCCAAGCAGGGAATAACAACACCGCCGGGCAACACGGCATACAACGTGTCTAAGGCCGCCCTGAAGGCCTTCACCGAGGGCCTGCAGCACGAATTGCGGAACACGGAAGGCTGCCGCATCAGCGCCCATCTCCTGGTGCCCGGCTTCACCTATACGGGCATCACTGCGTCGCGCATGCCCGAGAAGCCGCCCGCTGCCTGGACCCCCGAGCAGGTCATCGAGTTCATGCTCGAAGGCCTGGCGCGCGAAGACTTCTACATCCTCTGCCCTGACAACGACGTGACCCGGGCGATGGACGAGAAACGGATGGCTTGGGCGATGGGCGACCTGATCGAAAACCGCCCTGCCTTGTCCCGGTGGCACCCTGCGTGGAAGGACCGCTTTGAGGCTTTCCTGAAAGGCTGAACGCGAACCGCCACCCAGGCTTTGCGGAACGGACCTGCGCCAGGAACGGACATTCGTCCACGCACCACCAGCGGACCTGCGTCCATCTCGGTTCGCCGGTCGATCCGCCGCTCGTCGGCTTCCCAGCGACGCCATCAAACTTGGTCTCGTGCTCAGCCCTCAGCTTCAACCAGGATGAAGCCGGACGCGGGTTACGCGTGCCTTGTAGAAGGGAAAATAGTCCGGCGTGCCGAACCAGTTGCCGCCGTCCACGGCGGCGGCAACCCGATAGCCGTCAACCTCGGTGATCGCGCCAATCGTGCCGCCGAACGGCTGTAAGCGCCACCTCTTCTCCGGGTTCTCACGGCTCCAGCGCATGAGCGAAACCGAACGAGGTCTGCCGTCGTCCCCCACCGTAATCTCCACCCGGTGCTCGTGGCCTGCCAGGGTGACGACGGCGCGTGCGGTGTCCGCATCGACGGCCTCCCACTGCACCTGCGGAGAGGGAAGCAGAGCGGCGGGCGCCCAGAAGAGGGATTCCGCGACCGCGCGGCCGGCCGCTGACCGCGCGAAGTCGTCGCCGCCGCCTGCACGGACCAGCGGGATCGCGTCGTAGAGCCAGAACCGGGTCCAGCCGTCACCGTCCACGAATCCATCGGACCCCGCAAACCACATCGTCGGCCTGCCGGCCCTGACGCGCCACACGAATCCATCGAGGCGCAGCACCTGCCGTCCTGTCATGGGCAGGTAGTCCGGCTGTTCCTTCGAACCGAGGCTCAGCTCGCCCGTCATCTCCAGGTCCGCCACGATCTTCAGCGGAGTTCCCGGCCTGATGGCGTACAAGAAGTACCGGCGCGCCGGGTCCGGCAGACCGGCGACCATGGCCGGATCGAACGTGCCACGCGAACTGGCGCTGGACTGGCGAAACAAATCCATCAGCCGCTCATCGGAGCGCCGGTCGTTGCTCCTCATGACCTGAAGCAAGACTGCCGCGAACGCCAAGGCGACGGCCGCGCTGAAGGCCCACAGGACGAGCGTCTGACGCGCGTTCGACATGAGCCATCCTAACGGCGAAGCGCGCGATGGCGCATTGATCCAAGTCAGCGGCGCCGCAGATTGAGCAGTGATCCCGGGGACGTCTCCGCGCCAGATGCGGGCCTGGGCTCGGTCGCGGGAGCGAACATCGCTCGACGGGTCGGGACCCTACGTTCAGAGCGGGAGCCAGGAGCGGACCGGCGCCTGACGCGGATCCGCTCACCTACCGGCGCAGAGGCGAGCAACAGACCTACGCCAGCAACGCCGTCGACCATCAGCTGGGCACGCCGCACCTTCCAGTGAACTCGCGAAGTCCAGCGCGACGCTGGTGAAGGCTATCGCCACGACCTGGCCACAGCGGGTGACCGGAGCCGCGAAGATCCTGACCCCGGCCCGAGCCAGCCAAGGGCGCGCTGAAGCTCCGGGGCGTCGCGGGCCGCCCGGCCGCAGCCGCAGGCGATGTGCTCCGCGAACCCCGTCTTGCGCCAGTTCATCGCCAACGAGAAGGCCCCAGATTGCTCTGGGGCCTTGGTGGCTGATCGTTCGCGCCTAGTAGGCGCCCAGCGCGCCGAAGTTGATGAAGTCCGAATTGTAGAACGTCTGCCCCACAATCACGATTCCGTCGCCGTTACCGAAGTTGACGTAGGTGTCGCCGTCTTCGACGCTGACCGCGTAGCTCTGTTGAGCCGCGTTCACCCAGATGGTGTCACCTTGAGACTGGTGGAAGTCCTGAATGATGTCCCAGCCGTCGCCCGCGTTGAACTGGAACCGGTCTGCGCCCTTGCCGCCGGTGAGCGAGTCGGTGGCCGTGCCGCCAACCAGCGTGTCGTCGCCGTTGCCGCCGTCGAGATAGTCGGTGCCGTGGGAGCCCTCAACGCGGTCGTTGCCGCCGTTGGCCCACATTGTGTCGTCGGACGAGTAACCGACCAGCCACTCACCATTGTCCGTGCCGTACAGAGTATGCTTCCAGCCGCCTTGCTGGGGAACAAACTTAGCCATTCGCCTTTCCTTGCTGCGCTTGGTGGTCCGTCCTGAGACACAAGGTAGCAGCGACAACCCGTCCCGCCAGCAAAAGACCGCTCCAATGTTGACACATTGTTGACAGGAACAACGCTGGAAGGCGAAGCTTTACTGTACAGACATTGCAGACACTAAGGCGCAGCCATCATCTTTGTTGAGCAGCGTCGGTGAAGGCGGCCGCGAGATCGCCACGCAGCCTGTTTATCCGCGAGGGTCGCAACGCGCGGATGCGAAGGGGGTCAGGCACCTGTCTGCAGCTCGGCTGGTCGGCTTCCGAGCGCTCGCAGCGATGGTGTACGGAAGCCTCCGCCCGGGCCTCTGCGGGCCCGGGAGGTGGAAACCAGGGGCCGACCCCGCATTGTCTGGTGGACCGCCGGAGGCTCCATGCCGAGCGCGATCACGAAGGATCTGGATAGGCCAAGGCCTTCATTCCGCGGAGCATGCTCGGCTTCTTCGCCCTCGGCCGGGGACCGGCGCCTGGGTCATCCCGGGCGGTCCCGCGGCCTCTCGAGCGGCTCCGGCCTACCCGCCCCTTTCCGGGCTTTTACTCCAGGGCCGCACGCGGCCTCGTTCCAGTCTCCAAAGGGCGCCGGGGGCGCACGCACCGCCACGACCACGCCCACCGCCCGCAGCTCCGAGGCCAGCACGTTGGCCGCCCGCTGGCCCGCGGCGTCGGCGTCGGCGGCCACCAGCACCTGCCGCACGCCCGCGGGCGGGCGCCAGCGCTGCATGCGCCCGGCGGACAGCAGGGCCCAGGCCGGCCAGCCGAAACGCTCCGAGGCCGAGAGGCAGGTGGCCACGCCCTCGCCGACCAGCAGACGTTCGCCGGCAGGGTCGAGACGCACGGCGGCGTCCGTCGGAAGCACGCCCACGGTCTTGCGGGGCAGTCGCGCCGGCGCGAGCCGTCCGTCGGGACGAAGGTAGGTGACCTCCACGGCCACGACCTCGCCGGCGGCGTCCCGCACGGCCGCCAGCATCGCCGGCCGCCGCGGTCCGCGCGCGGCATAGATCGCGGCCGGAACGGCCGGGTGGAAGCGGAGCGCCGAGCCGGCCGGGCGCCGCACCTGGCGAAGCCGGAGATGACGCTCCGCCGGTGTTCCGTGTAGGGGACAGCCCTCGGACCAGAGGGCGGCGGCCGTCCGCACCCGCAGGCCGTCGCTCGGCGGCCCACCGGGCCCCGGACAGACCCCGCAGCCGCCTCCACCCGCCCTGATCCGCCCCAGGGCGTCCACCAGACCCAGATCCTGCAACTGCCGGCGCACCGTTCGCCAGTCCTCGCCGGCGAAGGCGTGGATGACGACGCGGTCGCCATCCAGGAGCAGGGACACCGAGCGGTCGGCGCGGCTGTGGCCAGGGCCGGGCACGTTCGCCCGCCGGCCGCCGGCCCAGAGGTCGCCACCCAGGGCGTGGACGATCGCGGCCAAGGTCGCCGGCCCGCTCACGACATCAGTCCCAGGTCGCGCAGGCTGGCCGTCCGGCCGCCGCCCACCACGACATGGTCGTGCACGGCGATCCCGAGCGCCCGGCAGGCGGCGACCACCTGCGCGGTCATCTCCACATCCGCCGCAGAGGGTTGCGGATCGCCGGAGGGGTGGTTGTGGGCGAGCACCACCGCGGCCGCCGACAGCTCCAGGGCCCGCCTCACCACCTCGCGGGGATAGACCGGCGCATGGCAGATCGTCCCGTGGCCCATCACTTCGTCAGCGATCAGCTGGTTCCTGCGGTCCAGGAAGAGGACCCGGAACTGCTCCCGCGGCAAGGCCGCCATGGCCGTCCGAAGCCAGTCCTGCACCGCGCGCGTGGAGGTCAGCACAGGTCGAGTCCGGAATGGCTCGCGAAGCGCCCGGAGCTGAAGCTCGTGCAGCAGCCGAAGGTCCCGGGCGACCGCCGGCGGCACCACCTGCCTGAGCTCCGGCTCGGGCGCGCCCAGAACCTCGGGGAGCGATCCGAAGCGGGCCAGCAGCCGGCGCGCAAGCTCGCCCGTGGCCTTTCCCGCGGCGCGCAGCAGGAAGAGGGTCAAGGCTTCCTCGGCCGTGCAGCCGTCCAGGCCGCCGGCGGCGGCCCGCGCCCTCAGGTCCCGCGCGGCCTCCGGCTCGCCAGACCTGCCCAGGGCACGCTCGCGGGCGGCGCCCGCCACCGGCACATCTTTCACGGCGCTCATCACGCGCCTCCTCGAACAACCGCCCTCCTCAGTGGGGCGACCGCCCAGGTCCTTCCTCCTCCTCCTCCTCTTCCTCCGGAGCTGACGCGCCTGCGCTCGTTCCTGAGCGCCGAGCCTAGTCCGCGCCTTCCCCTTCCCCTGCCCCAGCTTCTGGCGGCGGCCGCCAGCCGGCCTTGAGCAGCTCCGCTTCAGCGCGGCGCGCGTACTTCTCGTATGACTGCCAGAGGCAGCGCCCGCGATGGTCCTGCTCGTCGGGATCGGCGCTGCAGAAGGCGCGCGCGATGATCTCGTGGGCCGCCCTGGGCGCCTTCGGCTTGCGAGCCATCTAGTCGTCCGGTGTCCAGCGGGGCTCTCCGCCGCACCAGTCCCAGGCGCCCAGGAACTCTACGGTGTCCCCGGCCCCCCGGGCGACTGCCACGGAGGTGTGTTCCGAGGTGAGCACGTGCTTCACGTCCGCCACGGCGGTGGCGTCGTCGCCGAACGTGGTCAGGGCGGTGTGCTGGTGGCCGTCCGCCGCGCCGGTGATCACGAGCGTGTAGGTCCTCATCAGGCGGCCTTCAGCTCGAAGCGGTCGGGGCGCACCTGCCGGAGCAGGGCCTCGGCGTCGCCCGCCGGGTCCAGCCAGGCCGCCCACTCGTCCTCCTCCAGGATCACCGGCGCCCGGTCGTGGTAGTCGCTCAGCCAACCGGCCGAAGGCCCCGTCAAGATGGTGAAGCTCGCGACCTCTCCGGCGTCAGGCGTGGCGCAGCGGTCCCAGAGGCCCGCAAACCAGATGGCGCGGCCGTCAGCCCGGGCGAAGCGGTGCTTCACCTTGGAGCCGGACTCCCCCGTCCACTCGTACCAGGCGCTCGCCGGCACGATGCAGCGGCGCTTGCCGAAGGCGCCCTTGAAGGTGCTGGCTGTCCGGCAGGTCTCGATCCGGCAGTTGAAGGTGGTGAGCTTGAAGCCGTCGTTCGCGCCCTTGGCGGTGTCCTTCAGCGGCTTGCCGTTGCGCCAGAACGGCACGAGCCCCCAGCGCATCTTCTCCAGCGCCCAGCCGCCGTCCTGCAGCCGGGCGGTAAGCTGCGGTGTCGTGGGCCGCACATCGTCGCTCGGCTCCAGGTTCAGCGTTGCCTGGTTGACCGGGATCAGCGTCGAGAGCTGGTCGTGGATGTCCCGCCAGTAGAGATGGGAGGTGTCGAACCGTCCGCACATGAGGGCGTCCTCGCGCCCACCCGAGGGCGATCACCGGATCGCAGCGCGCCGGACACGCCCCGTCAACAAACCGCAAGCTGTGTTGCGGCGAAGGCCCGCCGCGCGCGCGAGCGCCGGGAGCCGTGACCGCCGGTCACTCCCCTGCCCGCTCCGGTCTGTGGGCTCCCACGAACGCGCCAGGACGGGGCCCTGCAGGCGCGGGCGCCCCACGTAAGGTGCTCTACACGACCGGCTACACGCGGAAAGCTGTGGTTCACAGCGGCGTGCTGGAGCCTGGGCCCTGCCCGAACCCTTCAGCTTCTCGGATCTGGGATCGAAAGTCAGAGCCGTGGTCGACCGCGTGGGCGGCAGGGCGTGCGACTGACGAGATGAGGCCCCGGGCGAGGCGCCCGGCATTACGACGGCAGCGCGCCGCGGACGCCCCGTCACCTGCCGCAAGCTGCGCTACGCGCGAGGCTTCGCCTGGCGCGCGAGCGCCCAGGCCCGTCAACTGCCGATAGGTCCACCGCGCGCTCCGGTAAGTAGCGCACTTCGCGAACCGCGTTATCCTGAAGCCATGCAAGAGGAACTCTCGCAGCTGGTCCGGATGCGCCGCGCCCCTGGCGCGAAGGGCGCCACCCTTGCTCTGATCGACACCTGCATCGAGCTCTGCTTCCGGGCGGAGATCGCCAACGACCATCCCCTTCAGGTCCTGAAGACCGAGGAGCTGGCCGCGTTCGGTCTGCTCATGGCGCAGGTGCATGCGGCGTTGATGCAGCGGCCGCAGCAAGCGCGACTCCCGGACAGCAGCGGCGGGCGACCCGCCCCCGCCTGACGCCTCAGCCCGCGGCTTCAGCCCTGGCGGCGCGGGCGCGTCCCACGACAAACGGGAGCGCGGCCAGCAGCACGCCCACAGCGTCTGCCGCCACGTCGCCGATCTGGGCGTCTCCGGTCACGAATGGTAGCCCCTGCACCAGTTCTAGGCCTAGCCCGAGCGCCAGCATGCCGCCGACCACAACGCGCACCTTCAGCCGCGGGAAGGCCGCGAGCAGGCAGACGGTGAGCGCATAGACGAGCAACGCGTGTTCGAGCCGGTCACCCCGCACCCGCGCGGCCGCCCAGCGTTCCTCCAGGTCCGCCACCCGCAGGGCGCCATAGGCCGCCAGCCCCACCAGGATCACCCTGGCGCTCAAAATCACTCGTTCCGTCATGCGTCTGCCTTAGCTGTCGGCGCGGTCAAACGCACGAACTCGCCGCCTGCTTGGCGACCGGCGCTCACGCCAAGGTCTGTGGCCGCGCTTCTGCCGGCTCTCGCATGATCGACTTCGACGCGAGCGTCCGGGCGGACCGCGCCAGGCTGCCGCTCGCAAGAAGCGGCGGCGGCAAGGCGGAGCTTGCGCGCCGTCCTCGCCCCTGGATGAAAACTCGGCGCCCGCTCGGGAGCCACGTCTTGCGAGCCTGTTCGCCGCTTCTAAATCATCACCGCGCCCATCATCGGGCGACAGGAGAAAGGACGCAGAACGGAGACACGACAATGCGGCTCGCGACCTCAGAACAGCTCATCCAGCACCAGGGCCTGGCGGCTCAGCACAGCCTCAAGATGATGCGGGAGCGCGGCGTGCGACCCGCCGTAGGCTTCAGCGATCCACTGGACGTTCTGAAGGACCCCCATCTCACCACGCGGGAGAAGCGCGAGATCCTCTCCTCGTGGGCGTCCGACGCTTCGGCGGTGCAGGACGAGCCCTCCATGCGTTGGCTGCTCGGCACGCCCGAGCCCGTGCCCCTCGACGACGTCCGGTCAGCGCTCGCACGTCTGGACCGCTGGACGACGCCTTAGGCCGAAGCGCCCAATCGTACGACGAACGGTTACCCAAGCGCGCGCATGCCTCCGAGGCGCCCCCTTAGTCGTGGGTCCGCACATACGCTGCCGAGATCATGGCGCCCTGGATCGTGATCAGCACGTTGTCGCAGCCACCAGGCCGCCGATCCGCGTCACGACCAATCTTGGCGCGGTTCCGCGCGCAAGCGGCGTCGTCCACGTCCGTCCGCCATACCTGGCCCCGGCGCTCAAGCTCGGCCACGACCTCCCGATCCGGCAAGCCGACGCCGCTGTAGCTCATGGGCCCCGACGAGATCACGAACAAGCGCGCGCCCACGGCGTCGAGAAAGGCGCGCCGCGACGACGTCTTGCTGCCGTGGTGACCCGCGAACTGGATGTCCGCCCGGAGTTCGGCGGGTCGGTTCAGCAGGAGGGCCTCCGTTGACCCGGGATCAGGGGGTTGTGTGAGGTCGAGCCGCTCGCCGGCCTCCGCGTCCCCGGTCAGCAGCACCCTCACCCCGCCGAGATCGAGGCGGGCCACGAGACTGTTCTCGTTGGGGTCCGCGTGCTCGCCGGCGTCCCGGTGCAGGAAGGTGATCCAGGCGCCTTGCCCGAGCCTCACCGGCTGGTCGTCGATGGCTGCGCCGCGCCGGATCTGGAGTGTTCGGGCAGGACGCCGGCAGGCCGGCGGTAGCGCCACCTGGCGAACCCCGCCGTCGGCGGTCACGTCGTGGTAGGTGACGTCGGGCTCCCCGGCCACGGCTTCGAGGAAGTCGCGGAACACGCAGCTCGCGAACATCCGTCCGGAGTCCCAGACGTGCCGAACGGCGTAGGCGTCGAAGACGTCCGGCATCAGGCCGACATGGTCCTCGTGCGCATGACTGAGCACCACATGGTCCACAACGCGCAGCTCGGGCTTCACGAACCGCAAGTAGGCGGTGAAGCGGTTGCCGGCGCCCTCGGCGCGGTCGTCGTTGCTCCCGGCGTCATAGACCAGCGCGAAGTCCGGCCCCTCCACGAACACCGCCAGTCCTGTTCCAACGTCCACAGCATGGATCCGGTAGACCGCCTCCCCGGCGAGCGTCGCATCCGCCCGCGCGGAGGAAAGGACGACGGTCCAGCTTTTCGAAACATAGCCCTGCTGCCCGCCAGGGAGCCGGATGATGCGCCAGCGGGCCACCTCGCCAACCAGCGGCGCGGTCTCTCCGGGCGCCAGCGCGTCGATTACTGGCGCGTCTGCCTGCGGAGCTTGCCGCACAAGCACGCCCGAGCGCACCCGCGCCCCCGGGGCCACCTCCTGCGCCTGCGCTCCCGCCGCCAGCAGCAGCAAGGCTGCGGCGAGGCCGGCACAAAGCCCCCGGAGCCACGTCACTGGAGGCGGGCGCGGGGATAGAGCGCCTCATATTCCGCGCGCAGGGCGTCAACGTCCGTCGGCCGCTCCAACCGGCTGCAGTCGAAGGAGGTCTTGAAGACCGTCTTGCCGGCCGGCTGCTCGAACGGCGGCTGCGGCAGGGGCTCGCCCTGTCGGTCCACGAAGTGGGTCCGCCACACCTCGGGGTCGCGCTTCCCCGCCTCGCGATAGGCGTCCCCGCCGCCGGCGCGCACCGCCAGGTGCATGACGGTTCGCCGGAACCTGCTCACCTGCATGTCCTGCAGAGCTTCGCGGAAGATGGCGTCGACTTCCCGTCGCCTTCCGGGGGCCCCTATGTCGTGCAGCCAGTCGTGGATCACGGCGGCCTCAGCCCAGGCGCCGAACGGCGGCGTCCAGGCCCTTGCCCAACCCGGGATCGAAGCGAAGTCCGTCACATATCCGGCCGGCACGGCGTAGAGTTCGCCGTGTCCGGGCGGCCTGGACGCAGGGTCGCCGCTCACCTTTGAACAGTAGAACCAGGGCTCCTGGAGGACGGCGAGACGCCGCCACCCGTCCCGCGTCCCCGTGCGGATCACGACGAGCGAGAGGCCGGTGACCTGTGGCTGGAAGAGCGCCGGCTCGGCTGATGCGGCGGGCTCGGCGGCGACCATGACGCTCGCGAAGGCCAAGGCCGCGGCGCCACGCGAAACCCGTTCCCGAAGCATGAGTCCTCCCCCCGTCCGACGCGAGCTGGCACGACTGTAGGGGCCTGGGATCAAGCGCATAGGTGCAAAGTGGGACCGAACAGGATTGACAGTCGTGTCCCGGTGGAGCGGGGTCGTGGACGAGGGTCGAGACCTTCGACAAGGGTCGGCCGGGCGCGAGGCGCGCCGGCCACGGTCTCGACGTAAGCTGCCCTCCTCACCCTACACCGTGAACATGCTCGAGGCCGAAATGTGTAGGACAGCTTCTCGCGAGGAGAGGAGTTTGATCACCACCTGCCGCACGCTCCCTGCGGCTCCTCCTCGCTACAGCGCTTTCGCGTGCCGCCCGGCTTCCGGCAGGAAATATGCATCGAATGCGGCGCAGATCGACCGTACGAGAGGCCGGCCGAGGTCGGTGACCATCACCTCTTCCCGCTGCAGGCGGACCAACCCGTCGGCAGCGAAGCCCCGCAGACGCGCCCGCGGCTCCGCCAGCTCCTCGATATCCCTGCCGTGGCGGCGGCAGATTTCCCCCAAGTCGGCCCTGAGGTCGCACATCAGCCGCGCGATGATCTCGGCCCGGAACCGATCGTCCGGGGTGACGGCCACGCCGCGCGCCACCGGCAACTGGCCGGCTGTGACTGCCGCCCGCCAGCCCAGTTCCTGCGCCACGTTCTGGACGTAGCCCTGCGGCAGCCAGCCGATGGCCGAGGCCCCCAGCCCGATCAGCGCCGGAGCCGCGTCGGTCGTGTATCCCTGGAAATTTCGCTTGAGCCGACCCTGCCGGACCGCCAGCGCCAGCTCGTCTTCCGGCGCCGCGAAGTGGTCCAGGCCAATTCGCACGTATCCTGCTTCGTCCAGCCGCTTGGCGGCCGCGTCGCTCTGCGCCAGGCGCTCGGCCGGTCCGGGCAAGGCGGCTTCCTGGATCAGTTGTTGGTGCGACTTCATCCAGGGCACGTGAGCGTAGCCGAACATGGCGATGCGCTCGGGCCGAAGGGTCAGCACGGCGTCGATCGTCGAGAGCGTGTTCTCCACGGTCTGATGCGGCAGCCCGAACATGAGGTCGAGGTTGGTGGAGGTCACGCCCGCCTGCCGTAACCACCCGACGGCCACCGCGATCTCGGCGAAAGTTTCCTGCCGGTTCACCGCACGCTGCACTGCATCGTCCAGATTCTGGACGCCCAGGCTGGCGCGGTTCAGGCCATGCGAAGTCGCGGCGCGGACCCAGTCCTCTGTAAGCACGGCTGGATCCAGTTCGGCGGCGATCTCCGCGCCGCTTGAAATGACGAACACCCGGGCGAGCGCCGCGAAGATGGCGTCCATCTCGTCGCTGTTGAGCATGTTCGGCGTCCCGCCCCCGAAGTGGATCGCGCTGACGGGTAGACGACCCGGGAGCGCGGCTTCGAGCAGCGCGACTTCCGACAGCAGGTGCTGCACATAATCGCTCACCGGCTCGTGGCGGTTCACCGCGCGCGTGTTGCAGCCGCAATACCAGCAGAGCCGGGCGCAGAACGGGATGTGCAGGTAGAGCGACACGGGCTGGTCCATCGGCAGCTGCTTCAGCCAGCCACGGTAGGTCTCCCCCGTGACGGCCGGCGAGAACTGCAGCGCAGTGGGATAGCTGGTGTAGCGGGGCGCCCGACCGTCGTACTTGGCGATGAGCTGGGCCTGGGTGATCGGAGCTTTGGCGAGGGCGGTCATGGCTGCTGCATGCCGCGCGGCCCGCCACCGCGCCGTGATCCAGATCAACTGCCGGGGCGATCCTCCGGATCGTCCGCCAGGATCCGCGCGGCGTCGCCGGCCGGATCCTCGTACTGGCCTGCCTGCAGCGTCCACCAGAAGGCGGCGACGGCCAGTAACCCAAGGGCGACCGAGAACGGCGCCAGCAACAGCAGGATGGTCATGATTTCGGGCCCGTTCGAAGCGCGTTCAGGGTCACCGCAAGCGATGATCCGGCCATCGCCAACGCAGCCACGAACGGGTTCACGAGCCCCATCGCGGCGGCCGGGCCGGCGATCACGTTGTAGAGGGCCGCAAAGCCGAAGTTCTCCATCGCCCGCCGCCGGGCGGTCAGCGCGAGATCCAGAGCCTCAGGCACCGCCATCAATCCCACGCCCGAGAACACCAGGTCGGCGGCGTTCTGGCTGGCCTCCAGCGCCGTGCCGGGCGCCATCGCTGCGTGGGCCCGGGCGAGCGCCGCGGCGTCGTTCAGGCCGTCGCCGACCATCAGGACCCGCTTGCCCGAGGCCGCCAGCGCATCCACCGCCGCCGCCTTGTCCTGGGGCGTCAGCCCTGCCCGCCAAGTGTCGATGCCGGCGCGCTCTGCGGCGAGGGCCACCGGGGCAGCGAGGTCGCCCGAGAGGACCTCTACCCCGAGCCCACGCGCCTTGAGCGCGGCAACCGCCGCGATCGCGTCGAACCGCAGCTGATCCGAGAACCGAAACCGGACCTTGGCGCCGCCGTCGAAACCGAACCAGAGCTCCGTCTCGGCCGCGCCGTGGGTGTCGACGCCGACGAACGCGGCGCGGCCCAGCCGCGCACGACGCCCATCGATCACCCCTTCCAGGCCCAGGCCGGCATGTTCGACCACCTGATCGGCCAACGGCCCCTCACCGGCCTCGCAGGCCAGCGCCCTGGCCAGCGGATGGCTCGACGCGCGCGCCAGCGGCGCGGCCATGCCCAGCGAAGCCGCCGTAGAGTCGATCAGCCGCGGGCGGCCCTCTGTCAGCACGCCCGTCTTGTCGAACACGACGTGGTCCACTTCGGCGAGACGCTCCAGGGCCGCGCCCGACTTGACCAGCACGCCACGACGGAACAGACGCGCCGAGGCCATGATCTGCACCGCCGGCACCGCCAGGCCGAGGGCGCACGGGCAGGTGATGATCAGCACCGCCACGGCCCGGATCAGCGCCTCGCGAGGACCAAGACCCACCAGCCAACCGCCTACGAAGGTGAGCGCCGCTGCGGTGTGGACCACCGGCACGTAGACGGCGGCGGCCCTGTCGGCGAGCTGCACGTATTTCGATTTCGATTGCGCTCCGGCCTCCACCAGCCGCGCGATCGCCGCCAACGCCGAGTCTTCCGAGCGCGCCAGTGCTCGCAGGCGCAGTACGCCTGACAGATTGAGCGAGCCGGCGCGGCACACCGCGCCCTCGCGCACGGCGACGGCTGCGGTCTCGCCGGTCAGCAACGCGTTGTCGAGTTCGGAGGCGCCGCTCTCGACCCGGCCGTCGACGGGCAGACGCTCGCCCGGCCGCACCAGGATGAGGTCCCCCGGCTGCACGTCTCTCAGGGGCTTGCGGTGCTCGTGGCCACGAGCATCCAGGACCGCGGTCGACGGCGCCTGCATGGCCAGCAGGTCGCCAGCAGCGCTGCGGGCCCGCGCCCGCAGCTGGTGGTCCAGCCAGCGCCCGATGAGCAGGAGGAACAGCAGCGACACCGCCGCGTCGAAGTAGGCGTCGCGCCCGTTCAGCACGGTCTCGGAGAAGCTGATCCCCAGGGTCAGCAGGACCCCAATCGAGATTGGGACGTCCATGTTGGCTCGGCCAGCCTTCAGCGAGCGCAAGGCCGACTGGAAGAACGGCAGGCCTGCGTAGATGGCGCAGGGCGCGCCCACCGCGCCTGACAGCCACATCATCACCTGCCTGGTCGCCGGCCCGAGTTCCTGCCCGAACAGGCCGGCCCACAGCGGCACCGAGAACATCATCGTGTTCATGGCCCCGAAAGCCGCCACCGCCAGCGCGAGGACCAGCCGCCGACCTTCCTTGTCATGGGCGATCTGCGCCTGGCCGGGATCGTAGGGCGTCGCGGGGTAGCCGAGCCCGTCCAGCGTCGCGATCACCAGAGCCGGGTCGCCCGACGCGCCCTGGAAGCCGATTGTCAGCTTGCCGGTCGTCAGGTTGAGCCGCGCTGCGGCGACCCCGGGAAGGGCCGCGACCGCGTTCTCGATCTTGCTCAGGCAGCCCGCGCAGCGCGCGCCCTTCACCAGCAGGGCGAGGCTCGCGCGGCCGTCCTCCTGTCTGCCCAGGAAGGCGCTGAAGTCGGCCCCCGAGCCGAAGTCGAAGGTCACCGCCATGCGAGCCTCCGTTCGGCCGTGAACAGCCGGCCCTGCGCGTCGCGCGCCTCGGCGGTCATGTCCCAGACGCCCCCGACGGCCCCCGTCGTGGCCTCGTAGCGGCCCGGCGCCACCCGGTGGAACGTCAGCATCTTGCGTCCGGTCTCCGTGGCTGGCCGCTCGAGCTTGCCGGTCACTGTGAGCCCGCCCACTGGCTCGCCGTCACGGTCCTGCACCTGCAGGACGACCAGACCTGGCTGAGCCTCCGCCGAGGCCCGCCAGCCGAGCTTCTCCTGAGCCTTCAACTGCTCGATGCGCGCGTTGTAGAGCAGCCCGTCCTCATAGGGCGTGACGGAGACCTCCCCAGGAAAGGTCTTCAGCGCCAGCACCGTGAACCAGGCGTCGACGCCGATCACCACGGCGAAAAAGGCGGAGACCCCAGTCAGCACGTGCCAGCCGCGGACGCGGAAAGCGGATTGCACGGCGGCGGAATGGCTGGTGCTCATGGGTTGGCGGCCCCCGACAGGAAGGTGGTCTTGGCGCGCTGGCTCTCGTCCCCCGCACGGAGCTCGAAGGTGGCCGGTACGTTTGCCCCGGCCAGCGCTTCGGGCCTGGCGGTGACGAAGACCCGCAGGGCGGTCACTTCGTTTGGCCCGGCGGTGATGCGGAGCGGCTGGCCGGCCGGAAGGCCGGGGCTCTTCAGCCGCGCGCCCGGCACGCCTCCGAAGCTCACGAGCACGGTCTGCGGCTGGAAGCTGCGATTGGCGATCTTCAGGGTGTAGCCGTTGCGGATGGCGCCGTCGTGCAGGCGCACGAACGTCGGATTCCGATCGCGCAGGGCGTGCAGCTCGTACGAGGGCCGGGTGACCAGGCCCCAGACCATGAGGCCGGAAACCAGCGCCAGCGCCACGGCGTAGTAGGCGGTCCGCGGCCGCAGCAGCTTGTAGCGGGGCGTGTTCATCTGTTCGCGCTCGGCGACGGCGCTGTCGGTGTCGTAGGCGATCAGACCCTTTGTGCGGCCGACCTTCAGCATGATCTCGTCGCAGGCGTCGATGCACAGGCCGCAGTTGATGCACTCCATCTGTGGGCCGTTGCGGATGTCGATGCCCATCGGGCACGCCACCACGCATTGGCGGCAGTCGATGCAGTCGCCGCGGCCGCTCCAGGCCTCGCCCTTCTTGTGCGCGCCGCGGGGCTCGCCGCGGTCATAGCGATAGGTGACCTGCAATGAGTGGTGGTCGAGCATCGCACCCTGGATGCGCGGCCAAGGGCACATGTAGATGCAGACCTGCTCGCGCATGAAGCCCGCGAAGACGTAGGTCGTGGCGGTCAACAGCGCGCAGAAGACATAGGCGGTGGCGGGCGCCTGCCCCACCCAGAAGTCGGCCAGCAGCTGCGGCGCGTCGTGGAAATAGAAGATCCAGGCCCCACCGGTGCCGAAGCCGATGCCGAACCAGGTCAGGTGCTTGCCCGTCTTCCGCCACAGCTTGTCGAAGGACCAGGGCGCTGCGTCCAGCCGCATGCGCGCATTGCGGTCCCCCTCGAACAGCCGTTCCACATGGATGAAGAGATCGGTCCAGACGGTCTGGGGGCAGGCGTAGCCGCACCACAGGCGGCCGAACAACGCCGTCACCAGGAACAGCGCCAGCGCCGCCATGACCAGCAGGCCAGTGATGAAGTGGACCTCCTGCGGCCACAGCTGGATTTCGAAGAAATAGAATCGACGGCCGGCGAAATCGACCAGCACCGCCTGATCCGGCAGCTTGCCGGGCCGGTCCCAGCGGATCCACGGCGTCGCGTAGTAGACCGCCAGCATAGCGACCAGCAGCGCCCACTTGATGGTCCGCCACTTGCCGTGGACCAGCTTCGGATAGATCGGGGTGCGCGGCTTGTAGAGCCCACCGCCCGCGTCCTTCTTCCGGACCCGCTCGGCGGGCGAGACCGCAGCCTCGCGCCTGGCGGGCTCCGGCTTCGAGACACGGTCGATGATGACGGTCATCCGCCGGCGCCCTGCTTCACGGCCGGCGCCTCTGGGGCTTCCGCCACCGTGTCGTCGCCACCGCCTGCGCTGGCGTGGATGTAGACCGCCAGCGCCTTGATGGTCTCGGGGCTGAAGCGCGTCTCCCACGTCGGCATGACGCCATTTCGGCCGTTCCAGATCTGGTCGTGGATCGCCTTGCGATCCGAGCCGTACAGCCACTCGGCGTCGGTCAGGTTGGGCACGCCGCGGGCGGCGTCGCCCTTGCCTGCGCCGCCGTGGCAGGCCGCGCACTGGTCCGCATAGGTCTGCCGCGCACGGGCCACGGCCGACCCGTCGGCGGAGCGCCCGGACAGAGCCATGACATATTCGGTGAGGTCACTGACCTTGGGACCGTCGAGCATCTGGTCACGCCCGAAGGCCGGCATCACCGTCTCGCCGCGGGTGTGTGGGTTGGGGGCGCGGACGCCCACCTGGATGGTGTGCTGGATGTCCTCCAGCCGGCCGCCCCACAGCCACACGTCGTCGCGCAGGCTGGGATAGCCGGCCCGGCCGGCGCCGCCCGCGCCGTGGCAGGTGGCGCAGTTGTCGCCGAACACCGACTGGCCGACCTGCATGGCGTAGGCCTGGAGCTCGGGATCCTGTTCGATCTGCTGCAGCGAGGCGTCGCGGAGCTGCACCTCGCCGGCCCCGCGCTGGGCCTTCAGGGCCGCAAGCTCACGGCTCACCTCCGCCCGGTCGGACTGGCCGAGCAGGCCCTTGGTGTAGCCGGTGAGGCCGGGCCAGGCCGGCATCAGCACCCAGTAGACCAGCGACGCTGCGATGGTGCCGTACCACACCCAGAGCCACCAGCGGGGCAGCGGGTTATCGAGCTCCTTGATGCCGTCCCACTCGTGGCCGGTCGTTTCGACACCCGATTGTTCGTCCATGTCACGGTTGTGATCAGACATTGTCGCTCTCGTCCTCCTCGAGCGGCAGGTGGGCGAGGCGCTGGAAGGCCTCCTTGTGCTTGGGCCAGAGGGCGTAGATCACGCCCGCGCCGAAGATGGCCGCGAAGTAGATGGTCCCGCCCTGCTGGGCGAAGCGGGCCACGGTCTCGTAGGTGAGGCCGCTCATCGCAGGTTCTCCGGGCTCTCGGCCTTGTAGGTCTTGAAATCGACCATGGTCCCGAGGACCTGTAGGTAGGCGATCAGCGCATCCATCTCGGACAGCCGCTCGGGGTCGCCGTCGAAGTCCCGCTGGGCGACCTTGTCGCCGTAGCGCTTGCGGAGGTCGGAGCTGGCGCCGGCGAAGGGATCCGTCTGGGCTTCCAGGTCCGCCCTGGCGTTCTCGATCTGGGCCGGGCTGTAGGGCACCCCCACCCGCTTCAGGGCGACGAGCTTCGCTTCGATGGCGCGGTAGTCGAGCGGCTTCTCCGCCAGGAAGGCGTAGGGCGGCATGTTCGATTCCGGCACCACCGAGCGGGGATTGGTCAGGTGGTCGACGTGCCAGCTGTCGGAGTACTTCTCGCCGACCCGCGCCAAGTCGGGGCCTGTCCGCTTCGACCCCCACTGGAAGGGGTGGTCGTACATGCTCTCGGCGGCCAGGCTGTAGTGTCCGTAGCGCTCCACCTCGTCCCGGAGGGGACGCACCATCTGAGAGTGGCAGAGGTAGCAGCCCTCGCGGACGTAGATGTCACGGCCGGCCTGCTCCAGCGGTGTGTAGGGGCGTACGCCCTTCACCTTCTCGATCGTGCTCTCGAGGTAGAAGAGCGGCGAGATCTCGATTAGGCCGCCGATCGAGACGACGATCAGGATCCCGATGGTCAGCCAGAGCGAATGACGCTCGAACTTCTGGTGACGATTCCACATGAGCGTTGCGCCTTACTCTGCCGCCAGGGCGGCGGGCGGCGCAGAGACCAGCGTCGCCGGCAGCTCGGCTTGGGCCGTGCTGGGCATGCGGATGGTGCGCCACAGGTTGTAGGACATGATCACCGCGCCGGAGAGGAACAGGAGGCCCCCGATCGTGCGGATGACGTTCTCGATATGCTTGGCCGCGACAGTCTCGACGAAGGAGTTGGCGAGGAAGCCCTGCGGCGTGTACTCGCGCCACATCAGGCCTTCCATGACGCCGGAGACCCACATCGAGGCGATGTAGAGAAGGATCCCGGTGGTCGCGATCCAGAAGTGCCACTCGACCAGCTTCATCGAGTAGAGCCGCTCCTTTTTCCACAGCCACGGGACCATGCAGTAGACGGCGGCGAAGGTGATGAGGCCGTTCCAGCCAAGGGCGCCGGAGTGCACGTGCCCGATGGTCCAGTCGGTGTAGTGGCTGAGTGCGTTGACGGCCCGGATCGACATCAGCGGACCTTCGAAGGTCGCCATCCCGTAGAAGGCCATGGCCACGACCATCATCCGGACGACGGGGTCGGTGCGCACCTTGTCCCAGGCGCCCGAGAGCGTCATCAGGCCGTTGATCATGCCGCCCCAGGAGGGCATCCAGAGCATGATCGAGAAGGTCATGCCCAGCGTCTGCGCCCACTGCGGCAGGGCCGTGTAGTGCAGGTGGTGGGGCCCGGCCCAGATGTAGATGAAGATCAGCGACCAGAAGTGGACGATCGACAAGCGGTAGGAATAGACCGGCCGCCCCACACGCTTGGGCACGAAGTAGTACATCATCGCCAGGAAGCCGGCGGTGAGGAAGAAGCCTACCGCGTTGTGGCCGTACCACCACTGGGTGAGCGCATCCTGCACGCCCGAGAAGGCCGAGTAGCTGTGGCTGTTCAGCGGCCCGACCGGCATGGCCAGGTTGTTGACCACGTGCAGCAGGGCGATGGTCACGATGAAGGCCAGGTAGAACCAGTTGGCGACGTAGATGTGCGGCTCTTTGCGCTTCCAGATCGTGCCCAGGAAGACAAAGAGGTAGGCGACCCAGACCACCGTCAGCCAGAGGTCCACGTACCATTCCGGCTCGGCGTACTCGCGGCTCTGGGTGATCCCCGCCAGGTAGCCGGTCGCCGCCAGGACGATGAACAGCTGGTAGCCCCAGAACACGAACCAGGGCGCGATGCCGCCGGCCAGCCGGGCCTTGCAGGTCCGCTGGACCACGTAGAATGAGGTGGCGATCAGAGCGTTGCCGCCGAACGCGAAAACGACCCCAGAGGTGTGCAGGGGCCGCAGGCGCCCGAAGTTCAGCCAGCCGTGCTCCGGAAAGTAGAGCTGGCTTGGCCAGGCGAGCTGGGCGGCGATGACGACGCCCACCGCCAGGCCGACGACGGCCCAGAACATCGTGGCGATCAAGCCGGCGCGGACCACGCCGTCCTCGTAGCGATGAGGGTCCTGCCGGAAGCGGTCGTGTCCAAGGCCGGCCGACATCACAAGGAACGCCACCGTGAAGGCGCCCGTAGCGATCCAGCCGTGGAACCGGAACTGTGGGTCGGGGCTGAACGCCGTCATCAGGAACGAGCACAAAGCCGCTAGGCCCGTGAGCGCGTACAGGAGGAGGACGTTGAAGGGCGCTTCGTCCGGCGTTGCCGCTAACTGCTTCATGAGCCCGCTTCGAGGGTGGTTTCAGAGATGCCGCCCGTTTGCCGGCCGGCCCGGGGAGTCGCCTTGATCCACGTCAAGGCGATCCGGGTGCGGGTCGGGTGACCTCGCCTCCAACGACTGAGAGAGGTTCCCCATGCGCCCTACGCCTGACGACAGCAGCGAGGCCTTGGCGCGCGGCGCCGTCGCCACGGCCGGCGCGGCCCTCCTCGCCGCCTCTGCGCTCGCCGGCGCTCTGGCGTGGCGGCACATGTCCTTGATGGCCGACATCTGCGGCTCGGCGCTCACCGCCCACTGCGGCTGGTGCGCGGCGACGGTTGCGCTGGCCGCGGCCGGCCTCGGCGGCCTGGCCTGGGCCCTGCGGCCGGCGCCTGGAAGAGCGCCAGCCTAGTCTTCGCGCCACGGCGCGCGGCGACCAGCGCAGAGGGCAAGCCCACCGTCGCCACCCCCGGCCTCCGAGCCCACGCAATCGCGAGACATCGCCCCGGGCCCGCGCCAGCAACGCGGCCGGATCTCCGGCAGGTGATCGCGCCGATCTGCTGCAGGGCCGCGTCGCGTCACGACGCGATCGGTGAACTCTGCTCCCCTCGAAAGTCCGCCGTGCAGCCTTGGCCGAACTGCTGCGGTGGCGGCTCGGCTGACGGGGCGGTGAACGCCGCGCGTCATGGAGCCAAGGCGCGGTGGGCCAGCCCCTTTTGATCGGGGTCAAGGCGCTGGGGCCGGCTCGAATGTAACTCGCTCAGTTCCGGGAGGTGTCCATGACCGTCGCCAACCTCGCCTACCTCTTCATGATCGTGTCGGCCTATTGGGTCTTCATCCTGGTGCTGGGAGTCTACTGGCTCGGCGGGGTGTTCGGGCCCAGGAGGCGCGCCAGCCGGATCGAGGTCACGCCAGCCAGAGCGCCTCTGCCGCCCAGCGCCATGCCGCAAGACGCCGCCTGATTCTCCCTCGAAATCCGCCCCGACGAGCCAGCCGCACAATGCGGCCCGCCTCCGCGTCGATGGCGACGATTTCGCCCATCGGCCCGGCTGCGCTCCTGCCGAAACGGGCTCCGCCTGTCGATAATGACCATGGCGTCTGAAACGGTGTCGAGGATCGACTGGAAGTACGGCTCGCGTTCCTCAACATCGCCAAGGAGCGGGGCTGCCTGACGAGTCACGTCAGAGCGACCGGCGCGCACCCGATCGTCGCCAGCCCCCAACGCCTAGGGCCGCGAGGCACGGGATGAGGATGGCGGCGACGCGGGTGATGCCCCGAGCCGTAGGGCTGAAGCGCCCCTTCTGAATGGCCCCGGCGAGCACGTCAGGTGCGGCTACTGGACCATCTGTTCGAGACGTTCCCACTTGCAGATGCGGAACCGGCGCGCGGACGGGAACTCGACGATCGCCTGCGCCTGCAGCTGGGTCAGCATGCGCGATACGGTCTCGATGGTCAGGCCAAGGTAGTCGGCCATGTCCTGGCGGCCCATTGCGAGCTCGACGGTGGTCTCGTCGGCGCCTTCGGCATGCGCCAGAAGGAAGCCGGCCACCTTCTCCTGCGCCGTCTTGCGGCCCAGCAGGAGCAAGTGAGCCTGAACTCGGTCCAGTTCTCGGTGCGTAGCCTCGAGGATGGCCTGGTCGAGGGCGGCGTCGCCGGCGAGCGCCTGAACCGTCGTGCGCTTCACCACCAGCACGACGCAGTCGCTGAGCGCCTCGCCGGAAAACCGATGCTCCGGCCCTGGCTCCAGGCCCAGCAGGTCGCCGGGATAGTAGAAGTCGCCAATCTGCCGACGACCATCGCTGGTTAGGCGGATGGTCCGAACAGAGCCCGAGATGAGGCGGTAGAGGAATTCCACTTGCTCATCCTGAGCGTAGATCTCTTCGTTGCGCGCGAAGGTCATCCGCACGCCCACCCGGTCCATCAGCTCGGTGATGGCCGAGGCTGGACGCTGCACTCGGTGGTCATCGAGGGGGTAGGCCAGGGTCATCGCCGCGCTCCAGTTCCGGTGAACAAGAACTGCCACGCTCCCGCCAGGCTCGATATTCGGGGCGTCTCCCTAAGTAGTCCTACGGAAGCGCCGCCTTGATGAGCGCCGCCTGGAGCCGCCAGAAGGGCTGAGGCTGGCGAGTTGTCACCGGCCCTGTCGAAATCCCCGGGTTGAGGAGGACTGCCGCCGGGGCGCCGCCCGCGCCCGCTCACCTGCGTCGGCATGGAGTCGAAGCGCCATGGGGAAATGCGCGACGTGCTGCATTGGGCGGAAACCTGCCGCGCAGAAGCTTGCGACACTCGGAGACTCTGCCTGCGGGCTAGTCGACCATCCCGCGAACGAGGCTCATCGCTCCGGCGCTGAGAGCCAGTCCGGACGACAACGCGAGGGCGACTGTTGCTGCGGTTTCCGCCGGCAGGAGGGTGAGGAGAAGCGACATCAGCAATGCGCCGAGTGTCTGGCCGATCACCCGGGCAGACCCCTGAGCGGCCCCCGCAGCGCCGCTGCGCTCGGGAGGCGCCGAGAGAAACATGTTCCGGTTGTTGGGTGACTGAAACAAGCCAAAGCCCACGCCGGCGAGGCACGCGAAGGGCAGTAGAAGCGAGACCTCTCCGCCGGGCCGGCAGGCCGCGGCGCCCGCCAGCCCCGCAGCAAGCAAAGCTCCACCGATCGCGCATAGCCAAGCCGTGGGTGCGCGGTCGGCTAGCCGGCCCGCGGCTAGCGCCGTGAGCGCCACGCTCATCGGCCAGGCGCTGAGGTAGAGGCCGGCTGTGGTGATCGGAAGGCTGAAGCCTTGCTGAAGCAGGAAGGCGAGCGCCAACAGACCGGCCGACTGGGCCGTGAAGCAACTGACGGACGCCATCACCGAAAGCCGGAAGGATCTCGATCCGAGGAGGTCGAGGGGCAACAGTGGAGCCCGCTTCGGAGTCTCACGGCGGACCAGGAGCACGAGGGCAAGCGCTCCGGCGCCGAACGCCGCAGCCCCGAGCGCGGCCCTGAATGAGGCCAGCCCAGCGGACAGGATGAGAAGGCCGAAGGAGAGCGCGCTGAGGGTGATGCTTGTGGCGTCCAGCGGCTCGGACCCTTGAGGGCTCGGCGGGAGCGACCGCGTCGCCCAAAGCGCTGCCGCCGCGAGCGGCAGGTTGATCGCGAAGAGACCCTGCCATGGCGCCATTGAAATCATCGCCGCGCCGAGATTTGGCGCTGCAGCGGATGCAAGCGCCACCACGAGCGCGTTCCATCCGATGGCCGCTCCCAGTCGCCCCTTCGGCACAGTGAACCGGAGCAGAGCGACGCCCAGAGACATGATCGCGCCGCCGCCGAGCCCCTGCAGCCAGCGAGCCGCAACAAGCCACTCAAACGTCGGCGACAGGGCGCATACCGCTGAGGCGACCGCGAACAGCCCCACCCCGGAGGCGAAGACACGGCGGTGGCCGAACCGCTCACCCAGCGCGCCAGTGGGCAACAGGGCCATAATCAGCCCGGCCTGATAGGCGGTGACCACGAGAAGGGAAGTCGCCGCCGACCTTCCCAGCGCTGATCCAAGAGCGGGCAGAGCCACATTGACGATGCCGGCGTCGAGCACGACCAGCGTCATGGCTGAAAGAACAGCGAACACCGCGATCCAGCGGCCCGGCGCGGCGAGCCCCGCGTCCGGTCCAAGGGTCCGGGGAGCGGCCCGGGCCGCGACCAGGACGCTCATGTCTCAGCCGTCCAGGCGAAATGCGGCGGCGCGTAGCGAGCGACACGGTGCTCGACGCCGTCTTCAATCCTCAGGTCACGTTCGGTGAAGCGAAACAGGAGCGCTGTATCGCTGAGGCAGCGGGTGTCGTGGATGTCCCCGGGAAGATAGGCCTGCGCCTGCCCCGCGCGCACGATGACGCTGTCGCGCTGCACGAGCTCGACCCTCCCGTCCGGTCCCTCCACGCGCACGAACGTGCGCATCTCAACAGCGCCGTGCTGCACCGCGTAAACGACCCAGGCGCGTCCGTGATCGTGCGGCGGGCGGTACAGGCCGGCGTGCTCGGTATGGGCCAGCAACACAAAGCCATGGTCAGGATCACGGTAGAGCTCGCTGTTGGCCGGCTGCTGCGCGTGGAGCTCGCCGAGCCACGGCTCGGACGCGGGCGCTCGTGCGAGCCGCGTGAGGTGGCGCCGGCAAGCGTCGACCACCTCAGTCCTGAGCGGGCCCCATGCGGACCGAACCTGGACCACAAACATGTCCAGAGCACTGCAATGCATCGCTATCTCCTGCGGGTAAGCGCAGGAGCGACCTAGCTCGACGATCACTGTTGCGGAACACGCAGCGTTTGCATTCAATGAGTGCGCCAGAAGCAACGATCTCGGGAGCTAGAGAGGCCTAGATGGCTACGCCAGATCTCAACCTCCTTCTGGCCCTGGACGTGCTGCTGTCCGAAGGCAGCGTGGCCAAGGCTGCGCGGCGCCTTCAGCTCAGCCCATCGGCCACGAGTCGGGCCCTGAGCCGACTGCGCGAGGCCACGGGCGACCCCCTGCTGGTGAAGGCGGGCCGAGGCCTGGTTCCGACACCGCGGGCTGAGGCGTTGCGCGCGCAGGCGCGTCACCTGGTGGAGGCGGCGCAGAAGCTTCTTCGCCCGGTCGAGCAGCACGACCTCTCAAGGTTGGTCAGAACCTTCTCCCTTCGAACCAGCGACGGATTTGTCGAGGGTTTCGGCCCGCAGTTGCTCGACCGCGTCCATGGTCAAGCTCCAGACGTGCGCCTCAACTTCCTGCAGAAGCCCGAAAAGGAAAGCGGCGCCCTCCGTGAGGGACGGGTGGACCTCGAGACAGGTGTGGTCGATGGCAAGCTCGGGCCTGAGATCCGCACCCAGTCGTTGTTTCGCGATCGGCTGATCGGCGCCGTCCGGGCTGATCATCCGCTGGCGCGCTCCGACCCGAGCGCCGCATCGTATCTACAGGCGCGCCACGTCATCGTCTCGCGGAGCGGCTTCGATGAGGGCGCTCTCGATCGGCCCTTCTTGCCCGAGGGACTCTTACGAAGGGTCGGCAGCGCCACGAGCGGGTTTGCAGCCGCGCTGGCCCTGGCGCGCCACTCCGACCTGGTGGCGACCGTACCTGAGTTGCACACAAGGGCGTTGCGAACCGGAATGTTCAGCTTCGCTCTACCGATCCCCACGACGGAGTTCACAGTGTCCATGCTCTGGCATCCGCGGATGGATGCTGACCCGGCGCATCGCTGGCTCAGAGGGCTCCTACGCGAGGTATGCGCGACGAGCGTGTAGCTCTCGCGCTGAAGTCCAGGCCACTCGCCTGACCAGGCTAGTTGAGGCCGAAGCAAGCCGGCGCCCGCGAACCGCAGAGTTCACACTCCAAGCTCAATCCAGGTGGGCGCATGGTCGCTGGGCTTCTCCCGCCCCCTCGCCTCCCGATCCACCCCGGCCGCCAGAAGACGCGGGGCGAGCTCCGGGCTGAGCAGGAGGTGGTCGATCCGCAGTCCGGCGTCGCGGCCGAAGGCGTTCCGGAAGTAGTCCCAGAAGGTGTAGATCCGCTCGCCGGGATGCAGGGTCCGCAGCGCGTCGGTCCAGCCCTGCGCCAGCAGCGTCGCATATGCGTCCCTGACCTCGGGCCGGAAGAGGGCGTCCTCGCGCCACCGCTCCGGCGCATAGACGTCGAGGTCCGTGGGCATGACGTTGTAGTCCCCCGCCAGGACCACGGGCGCGCCGCTCCGCAGCAGCTCAGCGGCATGGGCGTGCAGGCGCTCGAACCAGGCGAGCTTGTAGTCGAACTTCGGCCCGGGCGCCGGATTGCCGTTGGGCAGGTAGAGGCAGCCCACCACCAAGCCTTTCACCTCCGCCTCGATGTAGCGGCTTTGGGAATCCTCAGGGTCCCCAGGCAGGGCTCGCAGGCGCTCCACCGGCTTCTCCCCCCGCGCGAGGATCGCCACCCCGTTCCAGCTCTTCTGGCCCTGCCAGACGGCCTCGTAGCCGATGGCTGCGAGCTCGGCCTGCGGGAAGCGCTCGGTTGGAGCCTTGAGCTCCTGGAGACAGGCCACGTCGGGCCCGGTCTCCTCCAGCCATTCCAGCAGGCGTGGCAGGCGCGCTCCGACGCCGTTGATGTTGAAGGTGGCGACTTTCATGGCGGGCGCTCAATGCGCCATGCCCCGGAGCGGCTCCCGAACCGCCACTATTTCCTGGCTCCGACTGTCGTGGCGACCTTCGATGCCCCAGCGCAAAGGCGCCCAGGCGAGACCGCGTGTCGGCGCGGGAAGGGGTTCAGGCGAGGCGCTGCCCCACCAGGCCTGCGCCCAGCACCAGCAGCACCAGGACCAGGATGGCCACCAGTCCCCAGCCGCTCGCCTGGGCCTCGAACCAGCCGCCGATGCGTAGCGACAGGGCGTGGGGATCACGTCGGGGAGAAGGGCTGGTCATGGAGACAATCTACCCCGAAACCGCCCAGGCTCCAAAAACTTCTGTATATTTTCTACAGCACGGCTCCCGGGGACAGGTCGCATCCCGCGGCCGCCTGCCGCTGCGCGAACGGGCCCGCAGGCATCGATCCCGCACAGGGTGGCGACGTTCATTCCGGGTGCCACAGGACACGACGCCGCCAGGCTGGCCCGCCCTCATGGACGAGGCGACCGCCGCCGCCTACCTGCAGCTCAGTCGCCGGAGCCTCCGCCGCCTGCTGGCGCGGGAGCGGCTGGGGCCGCTGCAGCTGGGGCTTCGCCTGCGCCGATGGCGAAGGACCGACCTGGACGCGCTGCTGGAGCGCCTGCCGCTGTTGGGCTCGGCGGGAGACCAGGCCGCGGAGGCCGCCCTGGCGGCCGTCGATCGGCGCGCCCTGCGCCACCGACGTCAGGGTGTCGCGGCAGATCCCGCGTCTTCGGGGGCATGAAGTACGTCAACCGCATCCACCGTCCCGACGGCTCCGTCCAACTCTACCTCCGCAAGCCGGGCCTCCCGGCCGTGCGCCTGCCTGACGGCCTGGCCGAAGCCGCCCTCCAGCGGCACGTGGACCGACTGATCGCCGACCTGTCGGAGGGGCCAGGCGTCGGGCGGCGCACCTTCATGGGCGCCCTGCGCGCCTACGAGCTCGAGAGCCCCGACTTCCACGGCCTGGCGGCGTCCACCAAATACGAGTACCGGCGCCTCCTGGGCGAGTTCGCCGAGGACCTGGGCGAGCTCGCCGTCTCCGCCTTCACGCCGGCCTACGTGAACCGCCTCAAGGTCGCCTGGGCGAAGCGGGGACACCGGGCGGCCAACCTGCGCCTGCAGGTGCTGAAGAACGTGCTGAAGGCCAGCCTGGTGGCCGGCCACCTCAAGCAGGACCCGTTCCCGCTTGTGGGCCAGGTGCGCCGGCCACGACACCTGGCCGAGCCGCACCTCGTCTGGTCCGACGCGGTCCTGGAGACGGCTATGGCCGCGGGCCTGGCGGCGCAGCGCCACGGCCTGGTGCGTGCGCTGGCGATTGCGCGGTGGACCGGGGCCCGGCGCGGCGACCTCGTACGCATCCCCCGCTCGGCGCGGGAGAACGGCCGCTTCCGGTTCGTGTCGGGCAAGCGACGGGTCCGCGTGGACATCCCCGAAGACCCCGCGCTGACCCGCTGGCTGGACGAGACCCCTGCCGGGCCCCTGCTGGCGGCGCGGCGCGGGCGCAAGCTGAAGGCGGGCGACCCGCCGCCCTCCCCGGCCACCCTGGTGTTCAACCTGGCGGGCCAGCCCTACACAGAGGACGGGCTAGGCCAGGAGCTGGCCAAGCTGGTCCGCGCGCTCGCCGCCCAGGGCCTTATCGACAGCGACCGCTACGACCTGCATGGCCTGCGCCACACCCGGGGCGTCGAGCTCGCGCTGGCCGGCTGCAGCGACGCGGAGGGCGCCGCGCTCATGGGGCATTCCAGCGCGTCTAGCTTCGCGGCCTACCGCCGCCAGGCCGATCGGACCCGGCTTTCTGACGTGGGCGCGGCCCGTCTGGCGACGGCGCGCGAGGGCGCGTGGAAGCGAACTGCAACAGAAAAGTGCAACAAAGTGCAACAGAGCTGAGCGCCAACCAAAAAGGCCCGGGAAAATCCCGGGCCTTTTCAGAGACTTGCGATGGTACCACCCCTCGGGATCGAACCGAGGACCTCCAGAGCCACAATCTGGCGCTCTAACCAACTGAGCTAGGGCGGCGCATTCGCGAGCGCCGGTTCTAGTCGCGACAGCGCCGACGATCAAGCCGCCGCGCACCTAAGAAAAAAGCCCCGGAAGCTCGCGCTTCCGGGGCCTTCTTCGTTTCGAGCCTTGCGGGCTCAGCCCTTGGGCAGCTGGAAGCGGATCGGGATCCGCACCGTGCCACCGTCGACGGGCTGGCCGTCTTTGGTCTGCGGACGCATCTTGAACAGACGCGCCAGTCGCATTGCAGCGTCGCCAAAGCCCATGTCCGCCGGGTCCTCGGCCGAGACCGAGCAGTTGTCCAGCGTGCCGCGGGCGTTGACCGTGCAGCTCAGCGTCGCACGACCGTCGACTTCCATCCGCTGCGCCCGTTCCGGGTAGTACCGCGCCATGTCCTCAGGCGAGGGACGACGCAGCCAGTCCGGCTGGGTGATCACCGAGGGACGCGGCGGCTCGGGCGGCGGCGGAGCCGGCGGCCGAGGCTCCTCGATCCGACGCTCGACCGGCGGAACCGGCAGCGGCGGGATCGAAGGCGCATCCGGCACCGCCACTGGAGGCCGCGGCTGCAGCTTGGGCGGCGGCGGCGGCGGCGTGTTCGGCGGCGGCGGCGGCGGCGGCGGCGGAGGCGGCGGCGGCACCGGTTTGATGATCGCCACATCCGTCACCTCGTCCGAGTACTCGCGGTACTTCGGTTCGAAGCGGGTTTTCCAGAGATAGATACCCACCGCAGCGTGGACGATGATCGAGAGCACGATCGCGATCGTGATCCCGCGGCTCATCTTCGGCTTCGGGTCGTCGAACGGATTGTGCCGGACGTGGACGGCTTCCTGAGTATCAGCCATGCGTCACCGTCCTCACTGTTCTTCGCCGACCAGGGCCACGCTGTAGAACCCGTTGTCCTGCAGCATGTTCATAACGCCCATGAAGTCGCCGTAGAGCACGTTCCTATCGGCCCTGATGAAGATCCGCTCCTTGGTGGGGTTGCGGCTCTCGCCAAGGTTCGTCCGCAGATCGTCACCGAGCGTGGCGAGGTCCGAGGGGAAGTCCTGGATAAAGATGCGCCCGTTCTCTTGGAGCGAGATGTAGACCGGCTTGGGAGGGTTGGTCGAAGGCGGTGCGACCGCGGGGGGCAGAGCCACCTTCACCGTGACGGCCGCCATAGGGGCCGCCACCATGAAGATGATCAGGAGCACCAGCATAACGTCCACGAAGGGTGTGACGTTGATGTCGGCGTTCTGCTCCTCTTGGTATTTGCCTTCGCCCCCGGAGCCCGAGAGTTTGGCGCCCATGTGAGTTAGGCCCCCTTGTCGAGCTGCCGGGAGATGGCGTTCATCAGCTCAGCCACAAAGCCTTCCGTCCGCGCGCCGTAGGCGGAGATGCGGGTTTGGAAGTAGTTGTAGAAGATAACCGACGGGATAGCGGCGAAGAGGCCCAGGCCGGTGGCCAGGAGGGCTTCGGCGATACCCGGCGCCACGACGGCCAGGTTGGTCGTGTTGGTGTTCGCGATGCCGATGAAGGAGTTCATGATCCCGTAGACGGTGCCGAACAGGCCGATGAACGGACCGTTGGAGCCGACCGAGGCCAGGAACTGCATGCCGCTGGAAAGGCGGCGGGCCAGCGAGGCCTGAACGGCGCCGACGGCCGATTGGGCGCGCATGATGGTGGTGTCGCGGTGCTCGCCGGTGATCTGCAGGCCCGCTTGACGGGACAGCTCGATCTCTTGCGCGGCGGCCGCGGCCATGTCGGCCATCGGGTTGCCATCGAACTCTTCCGCGAGCGCGATGCGGTTCATGTCGTTGATCGACTTCGCGCCGCGGAATTGCTCAAGGAAGTTGTCGGTGACGCGGTTCAGGTTGCGGAACTCAAGCAGCTTGGTGAGCAGCAGGGTCCACGAGAAGATCGACGCCAGCACGAGGCCGATCATCACGACCTTAACGACCGGGTCGGAGTCCATGAACATGGTGCCGATGCCGAGCTTGCCGGCGTGCTTCATGGTCGGCGGATCGCCGGCTTCGGCGCCAGCGGCGGCGGGATCACCGGCCGGGGCGGCGGTGGGAGCGGCGCCGCCAGCGGCCGGGGCCGCAGCAGCTTCAGCGGCCGGAGCGGCCGGGGCGGCGGCGTCCTGAGCGAACGCCGGCGCGCTCGCCGCCAGCGCCAGAGCGCCGACGAGAGCGATGAAAGGGGTCTTCAGTTTGTTGTCGAGCATCTGTCGCCAGTTCCTGGTTGGTCTAGCACGATTGGCCGGAGGGTCGTCGCGCGAGAGCGTCTCCACCCTAGTTGAAACAAGCCCGCCGTCGCGACCCGTATTACCGGACCGAAACGACAGAGCCGCTGTCGCTTACGCCCGACCCGTAACGCGTACTCCCAACTGCTCGTGGAAGGTTGGCGTTTCGAAGGCGCGAGGCGACTTCGAACTCCCGAAGGAACCCGAAGTCTTGCCGCTTATCTTAGACGTGCGGCTGCGACCCTTTGGCAACCCCTTATTAAGCCGTCAAGGGCCGAGGCGCCTTCCGGCACTTGTGAAAACAGATCACCGGCCTATGACGCTGCATTGCACAATAGGCGCCCACCTGCAGATCAGAGGTATTTCCACTCTGCCGGGAATTTCGCTTGCTGCAGTGCAGCAATACTTTGCGGAACCGCGTTGTCGAAGAGTGGGTTCGGCGGACTCGTGCGCCAACGCGAAGAGGACGCGCATATTGCTGCGAGGCGCAGTGGCCTTCGATCTTATCAGGGCGAAGGGTGGTGCCTGGGGGCGGATTCGAACCACCGACACGCGGATTTTCAATCCGCTGCTCTACCAACTGAGCTACCCAGGCGCGGGGCCGCCGACGCGGGAGCCGCGTCTATAGGGTAGGCTTTTTCGGAAGTCCAGCGAGCCCGATCATCTCTCGGCGTTTTCGCTTAGCGGTGGCGGGACGGCGATCGCCAGATGGCCTCAGTCCTCATCGGCGCCGCCACTCCCTTCATCGTCGTCCTCCACGGCGGGCACCGCGTAGCCGCCCGTCAGCCACCGCTGCAGGTCAACGTCAGCGCAGCGGCGGGAGCAGAACGGTCGGTACTCGACCACGGCCGGCTTGCGGCAGATCGGACACTTCGGCGGCGTCATACGGCTGAGACTACCAGGCTTTCGCGAGGCGCCGCGGGGTCCGCCGCGATGCTGAACCGCGCGCCGATGCGAGCCGCCAACAGCGCGGCGAGAGGCCGGGCCTCACGCTCCACCTCGGGTGCGCAACGCGCCGTGAGGCGCGCTCCCCCCACGGCCTCGGCCTCACTGGCGATCCGGCGGATCAGGCGGTGGGCCAGCGTGCGGTCGCTGAGCTGCCCGTCCTCGCGGCAAAGCACCTCCGCCAGCGGGCGGACCCGCCTGGGCAGGGACAGCTCCATGGTGCCGAAGCGGCCGACCGGGCCGATGGCCACGCCGGGATTGTCTGGTCCGAAGGCGGCGCGAGCCGCCGCCAGCAAGGCGTTCCCGTCATGGCCACGGCCGACGAGATCAATGACGACGATACCGCCGATCCCCTTGAGCCGCAGGAGGCGGGCGGCAAGACCAAGCGCGGCAAGGTTGGCCTGCCGCGTGACCCGCTTGGCGTCCGCTCCCTTGCGCTCGCCGAGATCGATGTCGATTGCGGTAAGGGCTCGCGTGGGCTCAACCGCCAGCACCCCGCCGCCAGGGATCGGATGCAGGATTTCGAGGGCCTCGGCCTCGGCCTCGTCGGCCATCTCGCGGGCGCCAGCGCCCTCTACGAGCGTCGCGTCCCGAGCCAGCGCCTGCAACTCTTCGACGAGGTCACGCGGTGGGCCCAGGAGACGCGGCGCCCCCTGCGCCTCACCGATGGCACGCGCGATGGCGAGCTTGCCCCGGCGAGCTTCTCCCCGGATCTCCACCTCAAGGATCTGGCCACGGACCGGCTTGGTGTCGGGCTTGAACGGCAGGATCGCCTCAGCGCCACCGCCAAGGTCGAGGAAGGCTGTCGCCAGTGCGGGCTCCAGGCTGGCCACCCTGGCTACCGACCGGGAGCCCAGCATGAGCTTCGGGTCGTCGCTGTCCCTCCGGATCAGGAGGCGTTCCGGCCGGTCGTCGAGGGTGACCACCGCCCGGCTCTCCCCGAAACCACGGTCAAGGTAGATGCGGCGCTCGCTCATCGCAGACGCAGCCCCAGGCCGGCGAGCAGTTGGGAGGATTCGTAAAGCGGCAGGCCGACGACAGCAGAGTAGGAACCTTGCATCTCGAGCACGAGGGCGGCCGCGCGTCCCTGGATCGCATAGCCCCCCGCTTTGCCGAGCCCCTCCCCGCTTTCGATGTAGCGCTCCACCTCGTCGTGCGAGAGCCGCTTGAACCGCACCTTGCTCTCGACAAGCCGTTGGGCGCGCCGACCTCCTGGCGCGGCGACCGCGACGCCCGTCAGCACACGGTGGGCGCGGCCGGAAAGCAGGGTGAGGCAGCCGCGCACTTCTGCGTCGGTTTCGGCCTTGGGCAGCACGCGCCGTCCAACGGCGACCACCGTGTCCGCGCCCAACACGAAGGCCCCCAGCTCGGCGGCGGCGACGTGGTCGCACTTGGCCGCCGCCAAGCGGAGCGCGAGCCGCCGCGGGGTTTCATCCTTGAGGGGGGATTCGTCGACCTCCGCGGGCGCCACCGCGTCGGGCTCAAGCCCGATCTGGCGCAGAAGGTCGAGTCGTCTGGGACTGGCCGAGGCGAGCACCAGGCGTTGCGATGCGAGGGTCAAGCCGTCAGCGCACGCGGAAGGTGATGCGACCCTTGCTAAGGTCGTAGGGCGTCATCTCAACCAGCACCTTGTCGCCGGCCGCAACGCGAATGCGATTCTTGCGCATCTTGCCGGCAGTGTGGGCGACAATCTCGTGGTCGTTTTCGAGTTTCACGCGGAACATCGCATTGGGCAGGACCTCACTGACGGTGCCTGGAAATTCCAGAAGCTCTTCCTTCGCCATGCAGGCTCCACGCGGAGAATGGACTGACGGCTCGCGCCTTTAGACGAGGCCGACAGCCCTGAAAAGCGCTGGGATCATAACGCGCAGCCGCCCGTCGGGTCGATGGGCCATCATCGGGGGAAGCGTGCGGCGATACGGGCGGCCAGCGCATCGCGCACCTCGCGGTACGCGGCGAGCCGGGCCTCGCGCGTTCCCTCCGTCAGCGTGGGGTCGAAGGTCGGCCAATACTCGATTTCGGCGGCCCGGCCGCGGGTGAGCTCGACAGCGCGATGCTGCGCCTCTGGAGTGAGCGAGATCACGAGGTCGAACGAGCTGTCCTCCAGGCGATCGAAGGTCTTCGCCTCGTGTCCGGAGAGGTCGCAGCCGATCTCCGCCATGACCGCCTGCACGAAGGGGTCACCCTCGTCCTCGCCCGTCGCGCGGATGCCGCAGCTGTCCACGTAGACCTGGTCGCCCGCCAGTCGCTTGAGCAGGGCCTCGGCCATGGGCGAACGCACGCGGTTGAGGTTGCACGCGAAGAGCACCGCGGCAGGGGCGGGAGGGGTCTCGTCGGCCGGCACGCACCTACCCTCGCCAGTGCAGAGCGCAGATAAGGGTGAAGATCCGCCGCGCGGTGTCCAGATCGGTTTCGACCTTGCCCTTCAGACGGGTCTGCAGCAGCTCCGAGGCTTCGTTGTGCAGGCCCCGTCGCCCCATATCGAGCGCCTCGATCTGCGCCGGGGTCGAGTTGCGAATCGCCTGATAATAGCTCTCGCAGATCATGAAGTAGTCTTTGATCAGGCCCCGGAAGGGGGACAGCGAGAGGATGTGCCGGCGCTCGTACTCGGGACCGCGCACGTCCAGCATCAGGCGGTTCTCGACAAGGCCCATGCGCAGGTCGTACGGCCCGCCGTCCGCCCCCTCCGGCGCAAAATAATTGTCCTCGAGCAGGTCGAAGATGGCGATCTGCCGCTCCTGTTCCTGGTCGCGCGAAACCGCCGCGAGCGACTCTTCGTCAAGCTCGACGCTCTGCAGGCGATGCTTCTTGCGGTCGTCGGCGGCCATGGGATCCGGCGTTGCGGCAGTGGCGGGAGCTTTATGGCATTCCGGGGGGGCGCGTCATCCCGCAGGGCGCAATGTCCGCGTCGCGGCAACGAAAAACGCCCGGCGCGGGTGCGCCGGGCGTCGTTTGCGTCCTCAGAGGACGGGATCAGTAGCGTGCCTGCTGGTAGCCCTCGGGCTGGACGTAGGCTTCGTGTGCATAGCCGACGCCCACGCCGCCCTGCCCCACCAAGACCCACTCAGAACCGCGCACGTGCGCCAGCGCTTCGAAGCGTTCGCCGGCCCGAAGGCTGCCGACGCGGTTCGAGCCGGTCGTGGGCGCTGCCCGCAGGTTCACTGTCCGTGTGGCGACGAAGGTGTCGCCAAGGCGAGTGTAGCTCGCCGGGGCCACATAGGACGACAGTCGATACCCGCCGCTCTTGTAAGTCGCGCCGCGGTCGGACTGGCGCGCGGTGCTCTTCTGCATCTGGCAGCCCACCGCGGAGCCGGCAGCCGCGCCGGCCGCGGCGCCGAGCACCGTCTCGCCAGTAGCATGGCGGCCACCAACCTTATTGCCGATCAGACCGCCCACCACGGCGCCCAGAACAGCGCCGGTCTCCTGCTTACCGCCAGAGGCCGAGCAGTTCGTCACGCCGTTGATCCCCGCGGCCTGGGCGCTGCCGCCCGTCATGGCCAGGGCGCCGGCGAGCACGGCCGCTGCGGCGCCGCCCCCGATCATCCGGTTGATCTTCGAAGTCCGCATGTTGCTCTCCGTCCGTTTGGCATTCGTCTGCGAGGCCGTGCGGCCCCGATGAATGCGAACATAGACGGCGGACCCTGAACGCCCTTTGGGCTGGGCTGACAGGAGCTGTTCAGCTTCGGCGAGGGGATTCCGACGGCTCGAACGAGCGGGTGTCGGCCCCGCGGGGACGCAGGGCCTCGCCCTCAAGCTTCAAGGGCTGCTTCGGCGCCACCATCTGCACGGTCGGGAAGGGGATATCGATGCCGGCCGCATCGAAGGCTAGCTTGATGCGCCTGTTGTACTCTCGACCCACCTGCCACTGGTCCTTGGGTGTGGTGGTCACCCGCGCCTTGAGCACGACGCCGCTGTCGGCGAGCTTGTCGACCCCTAGGATGTCGAACGGCTTCGTGATCATCGGGCCGAAGGTGGCATCGGCGCGCATCTCCTCTCCGACACGCGTCATCACGGCCAGCGCCTCGTCGATATCGGCGTCGTAGGCGATCTGGAGGTCGAAGAGGTACGAGGAGAAGGCCTTGGTGCGGTTATGGATCACCTGGGCTTCGCTATACGGGAAGATGTGCAGCGTTCCGTTCATGTTACGCAGGCGGATGGTCCTGAGCGTCATCGCCTCGACCGTCCCGCTGGAGTCCCCGATCCGGACGTTGTCGCCCACCGAGACCGCGTCCTCAGCGATCAGGAACACGCCCGTCAGGAAGTCTTTCACCAGGGTCTGCGCTCCGAACCCGACGGCCAAGCCGACGACGCCCGCGCTGGCGAGAAGCGGCCCCACCTGCAGGCCAAGCTCAGACAGGAAGGTCAGCAGGCCCACCACGATCAGCACGCCCTGGATCGAGCCCGTGAGCAGCGGACCCAGAGACCGGATCTGGTTCGCGCGACGGCCATCGCCGCTGCGAGCGGCGAACCCTTCGACGAAGCGACGGGTCACGAAACCCGCCACTTCCACGAGGGCCGTGGCAAGGACGAGGATCAAGGCGAGGCGCACGAGCCGTGCACCGGCTCCGCTTGAGATCCAGGCCCAAGGATCGATGCCCCAGACGCTGATCACCATGAGCAGCGCGCCGCCGAAGATGAACAGCCGCAGGAGAGCCCACGTGCCGCCCACCGCGCGCGAGGTTCGTTTTTCCTCGTCGGCCACCTCCACCTTGCAGCTGTCGGAGAAGCGCTGAACCCAATGGTCAAAGACGCGCCGCAGGAGCCAGACAAGCCCGATCGCGGCGAGCACCAAGGCTGCGGACACGACCAGGTTTAGCCCGGCTTCGCTCGGATCGAGCTGCCTCAGGTGGGCCCAGGCAGTGTGCCCGAAGGTCGTTAGCTGCTCCGCGAGCGAAGGCTGAACTGCCTCAACGGCCGGAGCCGCCGTCTCGGCGGCCGCGGCGGGAGATTGCATCATGCGAACCCTGTCGAACTGCGTGTCGGCGGCGAACGCCTTGGCCTTGGCCGCAGTTCCCTAACGAGGCTAGGCGCGAGCCTCGCGGAAAGACACCAGCCGCCCCTGAGCCTCATCCCAGAGGGCCAGCCGGGCGCAGCGGAAGCTCTCCAACAGCCCCACGCGGCTCATGGGCGCGAGTTCGGGGAAGTCCTGCAGCACCTTCGGCAGTCTGTAGAATGGGATACGGCTCGACAGGTGGTGCACGTGGTGGATGCCGATGTTTGCGGTGAACCAGCGCAGCACCGGGGGCAGGTCATAGTGCGAACTGCCGGCCAGCGCGGCCTCATCGCGCTTCCACACCCCGTTGCGCGACCAGACAGCGTCCTCGAACTGATGCTGGATGTAGAACAGCCACACCCCGACCGTCGCGGCCAGCAGCATGGTGGCGGCATTGACGATCAACACCGGGGCCGGACCGAACACCCAAACCAGGCCGCCGAGCCCCGCCGCGACAGCCGCCGTGTTGCCGAGCACGCTCGCCCAGGGACGCCAGCCCTGCCGCATCATGCCGATCGGCAGCCGGTTCATCAGGAAGAAGACGAAGGCCGGTCCCAGGCCGAACATCACCGCGGGATGCCGGTACAGCCGGTACCCCAGGCGCCTGTGCCAGGGCAGCGCCTTGTACTCCGCGACCGTGAGCATCTCGATCGCGCCCAGGCCCCGGCGGTCGAGATTGCCGGACGTCGCATGGTGGATGGCATGAGTCTGGCGCCAGTAGTCGTAGGGCGTCAGCGTGAAGACCCCGATGATCCGCCCCACCCAGTCGTTGGCCTTGCGATCGGCGAAGAACGCCTGGTGGCCGCAGTCATGCTGGATCAGGAACAAGCGCACGAGGAACAACGCCGCGGGAACCGCCAACAGCAGCGCCGCCCACCAGAAGCCGCGGGCGTGCAGGAACCAGGCGAGCGCCCAGATGGCCAACAGCGGAACCGCGGTGATCACGACTTCCAGCACGCTGCGGCCAGTCTTCGGCTCACGGTATTCCGAAAGCTTTTTCGACCAGGCGGCGGCAGATTTCGCGTCAGTAGGCATCAGTGTTTCCAAATGAGAAGGCGGCGGAGGCCGTGCCCGAGAAACAAGGTTTGAATGCGGCGGTTCCGCACTCAGCGGTTCCCCAACCGGATTGCTGCGGAACGGGCGTGCGCCGGCAGCCCCTCCGCCTCGGCCAGCACGATTGTAGCCGGCGCGAGCGCCGCGAACGCCGCCTGGTCGCATTTCACGAACGAGGTGCGCTTGAGGAAGTCGTAGAGAGAGAGGCCGGAGGAGAACCGCGCCGCGCGGCTGGTCGGCAGCACGTGGTTAGAGCCGGCCACATAGTCGCCGATCGCCTCGGGCGCATGCCGTCCCAGGAAGATCGCACCCGCGTGCCGAACACGGTCCGCGAGACGCTCAGGCGCGTCCACGGCGAACTCCACGTGCTCTGGCGCGATCATGTTGACGAGCCGCGGAGATTCCTCAAGCGGCGCGATCACGACCGCGCCGTGGTCGCGCCAGGAGGCTGCTGCAGCCTCCCCTGTGGAAAGCACGCCCAGCTGCGCCTGCACGGCGGCTTCCACGCGGCCCGCGAAAGCCTCGTCATCGGTGATCAGGATCGACTGCGCGGCTGGATCGTGCTCGGCCTGTGACAGGAGATCGGCGGCCATCCAGTCAGGATCGTTTGCGCCGTCCGCCACCACCACGATCTCTGAGGGCCCGGCCAGGGCGTCGATGCCCACCACCCCATACACCCGGCGCTTGGCCGCAGTGACGTAGGCATTGCCGGGCCCGACTATCTTGTCGACGGGGCGGATCGGGCCCGCCCCGTATGCGAGCGCCGCGACGGCCTGGGCGCCGCCCACCCGCCAGATCTCGGTGACACCCGCTGTCTTGGCTGCCGCGAGCACCGCCGGCTGCAGCCCGCCGGGCGGCGTCACCATGGCGATGCGCTCGACACCCGCCGCGGCGGCGGGAACCGCGTTCATTAGAACGGTCGAGGGATATGCAGCCCGCCCGCCCGGGACGTAGATCCCAACGGACTCCAGCGGCGTCCAGCGCCAACCGAGTTCGACGCCGGCTTCGTCGATGAACCGCTGATCTGCAGGGCGCTGGCGTTCATGATAGGCGCGGATACGTTTGGCGGCGAAAGCGATCGCCTCGCGCACCTCGGGAGGACACGCGGCGGCTCCCGCGTCGATCTCCGCCTCGCTTACTCGGATTGACTGCTCGTCGAGTTCTACGCGGTCGAACTCACGAGCGAACCGGAGCAGCGCTTCCATGCCGCGGGTGCGGACAGCCGCAAGCACGTCGCGGACGATTGCGTCCACGTCCTCGGGCGTCTCGCGCCGTTCCTCGACGAAGGCCGAGAAGGCGACCTCGAAATCCGGGTCCAAAAAGTAGAAGCGTCGCATGCGGCGCTACTTAGCGGTGGCGTCGCCAAAGCGCCATGCCGCGCCTAGAGTTCGTGTTTCGGGGTGCGAGGCGTAGGCCAGGGGGCGGAGACGTCAGCCAGCACGGCTTCCACGCATTCCACCGTGGCACGCAGGTCGCCGCCACCCGCGCAGCTCAGCGTGATCACCCCGCCCGGGGCCTCGCCGGGATCGAAGGTCACGGCCAGCAGCTCAATCACGGCGTCTGGTGCGTCCCGCCTGATCTTCCGGGTCTCCACCTTCAACACGCCCCCGAGCTGCAGCGCCGAGCGGACGCGCTCGCCTCGTCCCGCTTCCCAACGGAAGCGGTTGAGCGCGATCGTCAGGCGGCGCGCCTTGGGCTCGAACTGGATGTCGCCGATCTTGCCAACGGCATCCTGGAGCGCGGCGGAGATCACGGCCAGGTCCTGTTCGTCCTGTGCGAGCAGCCGCAGCGGGGCCGGGTCAGCCATGCGGCTCAATCTTCTGCCTCCCCATCGCCCCTGATGCGACGGATCTGCGCCCCACAGGCGCCAAGCTTCTCTTCGAGGCGCTCGAAGCCACGGTCCAGGTGGTAGACGCGGTTGACCATGGTCTCCCCACGCGCGGCCAGGCCGGCGATTACCAGACTGACCGACGCCCGCAGGTCGGTAGCCATAACCTGTGCTCCGTCGAGCTTGTCGACGCCGCGAATCCGCGCCTCCCCACCCTGGACGGTGATGTCGGCCCCCAGTCGCGCCAGCTCCGGCGCGTGCATGAAGCGGTTCTCGAAGATGGTCTCACGAATGACGCTCTCGCCTTCCGCCAAGGTCATGAGGGCCATGAACTGCGCCTGTAGGTCCGTCGCGAACCCGGGATAGGGGTCGGTCTCGATCTCAACGGCCTTCAACCGTCCGCCGTTGCGCTTGATGGTCAATCCATCGTTGTGCGGTGTCACTTCCACGCCAGCTTCGACCATTTTGTCGGTCAGCGCGACGATCAGGTCGCTGCGGGTCTTGGTCAGGCGCACCTCGCCGCCGGCCATAGCGGCCGCAAGCGCATAGGTGCCAGTCTCAATTCGATCCGGCAGGACGGCATGGGTCGCGCCCGACAGACTGGTGACCCCCTGAACCCTGATGATTGAGGTCCCCGCCCCGCTTACCTTTGCGCCCATCTTGTTGAGGCAATCGGCAAGATCGGTGATTTCCGGCTCCTGCGCGGCGTTGGTGATGACGGTCTCACCGTCGGCGAGCACGGCCGCAAGCAGCGCATGCTCCGTCGCCCCTACGGAAACGAACGGAAAGTCGATTTCTCCGCCCCTCAGACCGCGCGGCGCCTGGGCGTAGACATAACCCTCATGGAGGTCGATCTTGGCGCCCAGCGCTTCCAGAGCTTTCAGGTGCAGATCGACCGGTCGCGCGCCGATCGTGCAACCGCCCGGCAGCGAAACCTTAGCCTGCCCGCTCCGCGCGAGCAGCGGTCCCAGGACGTTGAACGAGGCGCGCATCTGCCGGACGAGGTCGTAGGGCGCAAAGCCTGAGACGATCTCGCCGGTCGTCAGAAGCGTCTCCGAGCCCGAAGCCGGCTCGGACTCCACCACCTCCGCGCCCAGACGCTGCAGCAGCTTGCCGAGGAAACGCGTATCCGCCAGCCGCGGCATGTTCGTGAGGCGTAGCGGCTCCTGAGTGAGGAGGCTCGCCGCCATCAGCTTGATGGCCGAGTTCTTGGCGCCGCTGATCGGGATCTCTCCCTGCAGGCGCGCGCCGCCGGTGATCGCGATCCGGTCCAATCCCAATCCTTCGAAATAGCGCCGCTCCGGCGGGAGTCGCGGGCGGCTGCTTTCGCGCGCTATCTAGCGTGTGGCTGAGGACGCGCAAAGGGCGTCGCTCAGGGCTGACCGTCTTCTTCTCGTGGAGGATTGGCGGAGATCGGGGGCGGCGCCTTTCGCCGCCGCAGGTTCGCTCTAAGCGCCTGGGCCAGCTTGGCTTCGCGCCGATCGGGCGGCGGTGTCTTGCGCGTATCGTCAGCTGCCATCGGAAGACGGGTGCGGCGAGCGGTCCCGCACGTCAAGCAGCTTTGGCTGCGATTGGGGCTTCACGCGGCCGAGTCGTCCCGCTATATGCGCCGCCTCGCCTTTCGCCGCCGTAGCTCAGTGGTAGAGCGCATCCTTGGTAAGGCTGAGGTCGGCAGTTCAATCCTGCCCGGCGGCACCACGTCTCCCCAAGCCTTCAAGGGCTTGGGGAGACACCCACACTGCCAGAAAAGGCCCGAAACCCCGGGCTGGAAGCAGGTGGGAAGCAAATCGCAGGCGAAAATCCCTCTCGGTCGCGCAGCGAGAATCCCTTCAGCCGAGCCATCGGTGCGGTCAGCGGAACCGGGGCGCCGGGCGCCGACGTGATGGCGTTCCCGTCGCCCCGGCTGCAGGCGCTTAGCGAATCCCGAGCGCGCGCTTCACCTCACGCCAGTCCACCAGCTTGAAGTTTTGCCGCTCGCGCCCGGGCCCCGGTTGCTCCCCGTCGGTGTCGCTGTCGTCCTGAGCGACCAGCAGGCCGGCCGGATAGGCGCCCACCGCCCCGCCCAGCGCCGCGACACCATCCGTCCCCGTCACCGGGTCGGCGCCCTGCCCGCCTATGATCGAGAACCGGCCGGCATAAACCGGCTCCGCCGCCTCGACCCGCCAGACAGCGAACGCGCTATCGCCCTGACTGGACGCGATGAGATAGGTCGCGGCGCCCTCACGCAGCAAGGTTAGCCCTTCGACATCCGGCTTCAGCACGTCGGAGGGGGCGGCGGCTAACAGAACGCCACTCGCGGGCGCAGCGGAGTCCAGCGGATAGCGCCAGACGCCCCTTCCCTCCTCCCCGATGTAGAGACGGCCGAGCATGTCGTCGGCGACGCAGCCCTCCGTCTGGCTGTTGAGGCCGAAGCGCCGCTGCTCGACAGCGAGAAGCCGTCCGTCCGATCCGGCCTCGACGCGGACCTGCCGCACCTGCCCGTCCGTGCCGTTGACGATGACCAGGAAGGCGTCGCCGAGGCGAGCCATGCACAGACCATACGGCTCAGCCAGATCCAGCGGGACGACGCCCCAGGGCTCTACGTCGAGGGTCGCCGGGTCCAACAGGTAGAGGGCTGCGCCAAGTCGGCCCCGGTCGCTGGCTGCGACAAGCACCCGCTCGCCAGCGGGCGTCGGGAAGCCGCCCCGGAGGTCTACATTGTTCAGCCGACCGTCCGGCAGGAAGGCGCGGACCCGGCCGTCCAGGTCGTAGACGTAAAGGCCCGCCTGCTTGTCCGTTCCGAAGATCACCGCCCTCGAGGGATCGCGGGGATCGGCCCAGATCTCCGCGTCATCGGCGGCATCGGCATTGCGTGTCGCAACCGCCTGGGTTTCGCCCGCGGCCGGCACCGGCGTTCCCAGGCCGATCAGCATCTTGCCCGAGTCCGACCGCGCCTCCGAGTCCAGATGACTGCAGGAACTCAGAAGCAAACTCAAGGCGACGGTCGACGCAAATCTGTAATAATTCTGCCGAGAAAACATCACTGGCCCCGTTGCGACAGCAAAAGCTAATCCCTGGCGGCATTTCCACAGTCCACCGCTCACGTCAACTCGGTCGGACTGCGCATCGGGGACGACAGAGACCATGAAGAAATCCGCGCTTTTCGCGCTGACCGCGCTCGCGCCCGCGCTGATGGCCGCCGAGGCCACCGCTCAGCAGCCGCTGATGGCCGCCGCCGCGCCGGCCACCGTGGAGGAACTGGTGGTTTCAGGCGAGATCGTGTTCCGAAACCGCACCGAGGACGCGGCCCCCACCCTCTCCTACGACCTCGAGTACTTCCAGCGCTTCGAGCCGTTGACCGCCGGCGACGCGATGAAGCGTGTCCCGGGCGTCACCTTCCTCTCGGACGTGCTCGAATCCGACGGAGCCCGGCTGCGCGGCCTCGATCCCGGCTACACTCAAATCCTGATCAACGGGGAGCGGGCGCCCGGCGCCGGTGTCGACCGTGCGTTCTTCGTCGATCGCATCCCCGCCGAGCTGATCGAACGGATCGAGGTGGTACGCTCGTCCTCGGCTAACCGCAGCGGCGACGCGGTCGCCGGCGCCCTGAACATCGTGCTGCGCGACGCCCTGGCGCTGGACGGCGGCTATGTTCGCGCGGGCGCCATCCGGCTGGACGATGGCGAGTTCAAAGGGACTTTCGGCGGCGTCTGGGGCGGCAAGGTCGGCCCGGGGCGACTGCTTGTGGGCGCCAGCATCCAGGGGCGCCGCAATCCGAAGACCAAGTTTAGCCAGCGGTTCGACGAGCCGGACGGTGAACTCGACAACGTGGAGATTCAGACCGACGTGCGCGACGGTACGGACTACTCCTTCAACGCCGCCTACGACGTGGCGGCGGCGGGCGGCGAGCTTTCCCTGAACGGTGTCTTCGTGCGCACCGACCGGCTGCAGGCGGAGCGATCCACCGAGTACGCCGCGGGCGTACAGGCCGATGCGGCGCTGCAGACGCGCAACGTCAACGACCTCGACATCCTGACCGACAATTATGCCCTGAGCGGCCGCTACCGCCGCGAGATGCTGGGGGGCGAGACGACCCTTCGGCTGGGCTATGCCGCTATCGACGACGACCAGTACGAGTTCGAGGACGAGACCACCTTCGACGACGACGACCGGCCGTTTCCCGAAGATGACGCCTTCGAGAGCACCCGCACCCAGACCAACATGAAGGACCAGGAGTGGTCGGCCTCGCTAGGCCACAAAATCCGTCTGGCGGGGCGCGCTGACCTGGAACTCGGCCTGCAGTACATCGGCAAGGACCGCGACACGCGGGTTCTGGCGACCGAGACCGAGGTCGAGATCGACGATCAGCCCGCACCGCGGCCCGCCATTCCTGGCGTCTTCGACCCGTTCGAACCGGTGGCGGGCGGTCTGAACAGGATCGAGGAAGTCCGGGTGGATCCGTATGTGATGCTCTCGGGCGAGACAGGCGCGCTCAAGTGGGAGGCGGGCCTCCGCTATGAGACCACCGATGTCACCATAACGGACGAGACGGCGGATGAGGATGCGCGCACCAGCGAGAACCGCTACCGGCTGCTGCTACCCTCCGCGCACTTGCGCTGGAGCCTGTCGGAGAGCGACCGGGTAAGCCTGTCCGTCGCCCGAACGGTGCGCCGGCCAAACTTCAACTTCCTGTCCCCGGCTGTGCTCGAAGGGGAATACGGAGAGAATGACTTCCTCGGCAATCCCGAGCTGAACCCGGAGACGGCGTGGGGCGTCGACCTAGGTTTTGAGCGCCGGCTCGGCCGACGCGGGGTCTTCGGGGTCAACGCCTTCTATCGCAACGTCTCGGATCTGCAGGAGCTGGTGAACACCGGGGCCTATTCGGACGAGGCCCTGGGCAACTACGAGGACGCGCTGGAAGACGGAGCGAGCGAGGGGGAGGCAGCCGAGGAGCTGACCTCGTTCGTACTCACGGCCGACAACGTCGGCGACGGCAAGGTTTGGGGCGTTGAGGTCGACCTCTCCACGCCACTGGACTTCGCCGGCCTGCCCAACACTGGCGTGTTCCTGAACTACGCCTGGCTCGACAGCGAGATCACCGACTTCCTCGGCAAGCGGCGCTTCAACGACCAGTCCGACTACGTGTTCAATGTGGGCTTCATTCAGGACATGCCCTCGGTAGCGGCGGCGTTCGGCGCGACATATCGAAAGCAAGGAGAGGCCTACGGCCGCATCGTCGGCGAGGAGGTCCGCACGCGTTACGGCGCCGATCTCGAGGTTTTCGTGGAGAAGCGGTTTGGCGAGCGTTTCGTGCTGCGCTTCACCGGCTCTAACCTGCTCAACAGCAGGAAAAGCGAGGTGTTTGACAAGTTCGACACCATCGAGGACCAGCTCGACCGGGACTATGACGAGTACGAGCTGGAAACCGAGGAAGCCGGTCCGGTCTTCCAGGTCGTCGGACGGCTGACCTTCTAGCCCACTAGCGGGCGGCGAGTCGCTTCAGCTTGCGCGCTTCCGCGCGGCTCATGCAGCGCGGGGCCGCCCAACGCTCCGCGCTGGCCGCCGCCTCGGCCGAGACGAACTCGGCCGAGCCGAACTCACGAGCGAAGCTGCGGCGCGTGGCCGACGACCCATCACAGATATAGACCTGCCGTTGTGTCTTCGCCGCGGGAGCCACCGCCGAGGCGGCCTTCCCCTGGGCGGCCGCGTACCTCGCCGCGATGGGTTCGTTGGCCATTGCCGGGGCGCCGCCGAGGGCCGCGACGGCGGCGATACAAAGCATGACCCGCATTGTTTCCTCCTCGTTCAGGCGCTCTTCGGCCGCCTTCGGAGTGAAGCTTGGGCTCAGCAAGCGCGTGGCGCAACAAAATGATGACAGATCGGCGACAACGCGGAACGTGGGTATGCGAAACTGCCCCGCAGTCGCCGAACCCTCACGTAAGCTTCACTGGGTTGTCGCACTCGCCCTCAATAGTCGCCGCATTCGCGAAGCGGCGCCGGCAAGCGGTGGCGCGGGATCTGGGGCGTCAAGACAGTTGCGATATGGCATCGTTCGAGACGTCGCGGGGCTGCTCCCTCCGACCCAGCAGAGACGTCTGCTGGAGGCGGCGGAGTGCGACGTCATACTCGAAGAAGGTCCGGCCACTCCTGAATCGCAGCGGCGGCTCGGGCGGCTGCTCCTGGGCCTCAGGGTCGGCGACGAGGTCCTGGTGCAGTGCCTCGACGTATTCCAGCGCACAACGGGCGAGTTGGCCCAGCTCATCCAGACGTTCCTGGAGCTCGGCGTCTCGTTGCGGATTGTCAGCGCGCCCTACCAAATCCAGGCGGTGCCCTCGGCCGACAATGTCCGCCGCGTGATGGCGCTGCTGGCGGAGCACGAGGCGCGTCGGCCGAGCCGATCGCCGCCAGGGTTTGCCTCCAGCCGCAACGCCGGCAGTCGTAGGCCACTCTCCACCTACCAGGTGGAGTACGCCCGAAAACTGCATCGCGAAGGCGCGTCCCTGCGTTCGATCAGCCTGCTCTTCCAGGTCTCGCCCAACGAGGTCTGGGAGGCGATCGGCGACTGAGCCCTTGCCATCCACCCCGCTGCTCGGCTGGGCGGCCCTCGCCGTAGGGCTGCTGCTTGGCCCCGTCGTGGCAGGGCTGTCCGTGCGCCTGCCCCACGGCGCGGACGCACGCCCATCGCTGCGCAGGGTCGCGCTTTTCAGCCTTGCCGCTCCTGCCCTGGCCGCCTGGTCGCTGGCCGTCAGCCCCACCGCGTCGGGGGTGGTCGGCGCCATGCTCGCCTGGCAACTGCTGCTGGTCGCCGCGCTGGACGCCGAGCACTTCTGGTTGCCGCGCCTGCTGACACTGCCGCTCGTCGCCAGCGGCCTTCTAGCCGCCGCCGCGCGCGGACTTGCAGTGCTGCAGCACCACGCGATCGGAGCGGCCGCGGGCTTCGCGATCCTGTGGCTGATCGCCTGGGTCTATCGGCGACTGCGGGGACGCGACGGCCTGGGCGGGGGCGACGCCTATCTGCTGGCCGGCGGCGGCGCCTGGCTCGGCTGGGCGGCCTTGCCCACCGTGCTGGTCTGGGGGGCGGGTCTTGGCCTCGGAGCCGCGCTGCTCGCTGCGCTCATCCGGCGGCCGCTCCGTGCGGATCAGCCGATCCCGTTCGGCGTGCCCCTCGCCCTGGGGATCTGGCTCACCTGGCTCTACGGCCCTCTGGGCGGCTAAGTCCGGCCGAGCCGGCCCACATCCACGCGGCGATAGCCATCGAGCCCCCTCTGGAAGCCGGCCGCGCCCGCCAACGCGCCAGCAGCGGGATCGCCCGCCCGCAAGCGGGTCTCAAGTCGGTAGTCACCGGCGGCGTCGACCTGCATCAAGGCGTCGACTGCCACACCGCCCGCCTGGCCGGTCAGGGGAACGCTCAGGCGCCCCTCCCGGCAGCTAAGTCGTCCGCTTAGCACCAGCCCCGTGAGCGCACCCGCGGGTAGGGCGAGATCGCTGATCCGGACCTCCCCGCGGGCCGTCCGGCAGCGGCCCTCGCGGATTTGGACGGCTCCGCCCGTCAGCGCGAGTTCACCCTTGAAGGGCAGGCCTCCAGCCAGCGCGTCCAGCGGCAGGCGTGCGTTCAGGGCGGACACATCGAGTCCTTCTGCCGGCCGAAACACGCCTTCGCCCCGGAGCAGGTCGGACGCGACGATATGTAGACCGCCACGCCGAGGGGCGAGCGCGACCCGAGGATCGCCGAGCGGCAGGCCGCGGAAGCTGGCGTCCTGCAGACGTCCATCCCAGAGCGTACCGTCCACCTCGCGCGCCGAGAGGCCCGCCCGATCGGCGTCCAGCCAGCCCAGAGCCATGCGCAAGGGCGTCAAGATCACTCCCGCGCCCAGCAACACGAGCGCGAAGGCGGGGATCACTCGGTCCACTCAGTTTGCTCCGCCGAAGGTGGCGTCCACCGAGAGCGAGCCCTGTTCATCCTTGATGACCGTCAGGTGTCGCGGGCTGAGGCCGTACGAGCGCTGCAGCTCCGCCAACCAGGGGAACACCCGCGTCGGCGCGACGCCTTTCACCGCGACCTGCACGCCCCCCGCGGGATCCGGGTCGATCCGCGCGAGGGTGACGTCGGCAGTCTGGGCCGCGGCGTTGAGCGCGTCGGCGGTCGCGGCCGAACTCCGGCCGGCAGCGGGCAAGCCGCGGATCCGCGACATCGCCTGCTGCACCGCCACGGCCTCGCGTGCGGCTTGCGCATAGCGCCGCTCGGCTTCGAGCCGCGCCTCGGCGAGAGGGCGGTAGACGAGGAGCAGCAGCAGGAAGGCGCAAAGGAGGGCCGCCATGAGCGCGAGGAGGACCTGCTCCCGTCGCGTGCGAGCCTCCAGCCAGGCGATCATGGCCGCGCTCCCAGGATCAGATCCGACACGATGCGGTCCCCCTCCTCCCGCGTGGCCTCCTCCCGGACATCCACGCCGGCCGGTGTGAGCGCTGCGCGCAGCCGATCGACGTCGGAGTAGTTTGTGTGGCTGATCGTGACCCGGAGGGCCTCGTCCGCCGCGGCCATCACGCCTTCGACCTGGACGGCATGGATCTCCGACACCGCCGCGAACAGGCGGGCCGCGAGACCCGCGGCCCCGCCGCCGGCCGCAAGCTCGGCGCGCTGCAGCGCCGCCTGCGCCTGGGCTGCCGGGTCGTTCAAAGCCGCGCCCTTCGGCAGAACGGAGGCCACCCGTCGCGCCGACTCCTGCTCCAGGCGCTCGGCGGCAATGTTAAGCCTCGTGGCCCTGGCGGCGTCGAGCACCGCGGGCGTGAGCAGCAGCACCGCGGCCAGGCCTGCGGCGCGCAGGAGAGCCCGCCGGCTCGGCGGCTCGGCTCCGGCTCGCGCGAAACGGCCCTGCAGCAGGTCCAACGCCGGGTCCGCCACTCCGCTGGCGAGCATCCGTTCGGCGGCCTCGCCTTCGAGCGGCCGGGCCGCGGGTTGGCCCAGAACCCGCTCGGCCAACTCACGCTCCGCCGCGAAGGCGATGCGCGGACCGCGGACCGCGAGCGTCTCGCCCCGCACGACGCAGATGCAGGTGTCATCGGCGGGCGCCAGGAGCAGAAGGTGGTCCGCGATGACGCGGGACGGTGTCAAGCCGTGGGCCCGGGCCAAGCCGAGCCAGACCTGCATGCGGGATTCGGCGACCGCAGCGACCAGGCGATGACCGTCCGGTTCCAGCGGACCCAGGGCCAGGTGCAAGGGCTCATCGGTCAGCGCAGTGTCGTTTTCGAGCAGCATGGCCGCGGCCGCGCGCGCCTGAGCGTCCGAGCGGGTCGGCAGGTGCAGCCATCGGGCCACCACGTCCGTGCCGGGCACGACGAGCACGACGTCGGTGTCGGACGCCTGCGGCCCGGCCTGCACGCGCTGCTCGCCTCGGCTGGTCGGTTCGCCGGCGTCGTTCAGCAACAGGTAGGTCGGGGCGCCGGCCGGATCGTGGGGCGCGAAGATCAGGCGGGTGCTTCTCACTCTTCGGGTCCCCATCGGCGCGCGACGAGTTTCACCCGGCCGCCGGCATCGCGCGTGAGCAGGCTGGTGGAGACCACCTCAGCGTCGCCGAGGGCAACTTGGGTCTCGAGGCGGAACCACGTGCTCTGATCTTTCAGCTGGCCGGGAGCCTCGGGCTTCAGGACGGCCTGCTGGATCTCGGCCAGGGCAAGGAAATCTGACTTGGTCCATCCGCTGGCCGGACGACCGGCCAGCAGCCGCCGGGCCGCTTCTGGGGCCATCGGCCGCTCGGTCAACATGGTGATCAGCACGGCCCTCTCGGGAGGGATGGTGTTGATGTTTAGGGGCGACAGCTCGGTAGTTGGGAGGGCGCAGACGAAGGGCCGCAGTCGGCGATAGCGATCCTCGGTGAAGCCGCGGATGGCCCGCAACTCGGTGGCCTCGGCGAGCAGGGCGCCGCCGGTGAGGTAGCCCTCCCCTGCCCCGCTGTAGGCCTCATCTTCGGCCCCGCCAGCGACGCGTAGCGGGTCGCTATCGATCCAGTCGACGACAGCGGCCGCGAGCAGCTGGGCGTCGCGCTGGCCAACCCCCAGGGACGACGCGAGCGCCAGGAACTGCTGCACGCCTGCCTCACGCACCTGCAGCGCCTCGGGCGAGCCCTGCACCAGGCTGTTCAGGTTGAAGCAGGCCGCGCCATCCTCGACGCGGGCCTGGATCAGCCCGCCGTCCACCGGGAAAGTCGCTGTCCTGCCGCTCCAGCCACCAGCTGTCGCGCCGGTCGACGTGAGGCGAGCAATCTGGCTGCGGGCGAGCTGCTCAGCCCCCATGGCGTACCAACGGGCCTGGCCCACCGCCTCGGCGTTGGCGGCCCGCCGGATCGAGAAGCGGATCTCCTCGAGTACGCTGGCCGAAAGCGTCGCCATCACGGCTACCAACAGCAGCACGGTGAGCAACGCCACACCCTGTTCGTCCCGCGGCCTCAAGCGGCCTCTCCCGTGACCACGAAAAGCTGGGAGATCCGGCCGTAATCCTCGAGTATGAGCTCCAGCCGCACCGCCTGAGGCAAAGGCTGGTGGGCGCCGTTCGGCAACGTCTCCAGCCACTGCCCGCCCACCAGGAACCCGACCTCGGCCTCCCGCACGCCTGTGAGCAGCACCTGGGGCGGGCGCCAGCCTGCGCCGTCCAGGGCGGGCCGCGCGCGCCGTTCCAGCCGCCCATCCGTCAGCCGGTATTCCACAGCCTGCAACGACGCCCGCGGCGCCGCGTCCGGATTATCCCAGCCGCGGCGGACGAGTTGCAGGAGCGGCCCGCCCACCGCCTGCTCGCCGCCGGCCATGTTGCGGTTGGCGGGGAGCCCCGCCTCCCCCCGTGTGCGGCGAGCCGCGGCCTGGGCCAGATCGCTCTTCAGAGCTGAGCGGGCGCGCTGCATCTCGCCCAGCCGATGGCTGCGGGCTCGCACCACCTGCTGGTTGTCGATGCTGAAGCTCAGCACGCCTACGCCCGCCGCCGACACGAGGCCGAAGATCAGCAGCGCGACCATCATCTCCACGAGGCTAAAGCCCTTCATGGCGCGCCCCGGAAAACGCTGACCTCTCCGGAGGTGCGCCGGCTGTGGGGCCCTGCCACGGTAACGTCGACGCGGAGCACGGCGGGATCGGCTGTGCGGCTCACCTGGCGGGTCCAGCGCCACGTGCGCCCGCCCGCGACCTCGGCTCCGCCCTCGCGCCCGAGCGCCGGGGGAAACGCGGAGGTGAGCGCCTCGATCGCCCGGTTCTCGGCGACGATGCCGGCGAACAGCCGCTCTTCGACAGCGCTGGCCTGGCGGGTGTTCTCGCCGGCCAGGTTCAGCAAGGCGAGGGCGCCCAGGCTGAGCACCGCCAGCGCGACCAACATCTCCAGCAGCGTGAAACCCTGGTCAGAGCGCGGCATCAATCCGCACCTCACCCTGGGCGTCGACGACGAGCGCGGCGGCGCCGGCTGGGCTGGTCAGCCTCACGGTCGCAGGCTCCGCTGCGCCGGTGGAGTCGAAGCGAACGGCGCTGCGCCCATCGGCGCCGTCCACAGCGACGGTTAGGCCCTCCGGCCACGCGGCCGGCGCGAACGGTCCGTCGGCTAGCGGAACCCAGACGCCCCGCCGCTGTTCGCGGAAGGCGTAGCCCTCCTTCGCCAGGGTCATCTCCACAGACCGGTTCGTGGTGAGCGCAGTCTCGCGCGCATGCCCAAGCCGACCGGCAAGCCGTTCGGCCTCGTCGCCGGGCCGCGGCGCAGCATCGGGCAGGCTGAGCAGCACTGCCGAAGTCAGCAGCGCCATCGCCAGCAGGGCCACCATCACCTCCACGAGGGTGAAGCCGCGCTCGCTCGGGGTCTCAGAGGGCCCAGTTGCCGATGTCGGCATCATCGCCCTCGCCGCCTTTCTCGCCGTCGGCGCCGTTGGAATAGACGTCGAACCGCCCGTGTTCGCCCGGGTAGCGGTACTGGTAGGCATTCCCCCAGGGATCCTTCGGCAGGCGCCGCACGTAGCCGCCCTCCCTGTAGCGATCCGGCCGCGAAAGGCCGGAGGGCGCGGACACCAGGGCAGAAAGCCCCTGCTCCGTGGACGGGAAGGTGAGATTCTCGAGCCGGTAGCTTTCCAGCGCCTGCTCGAGAACGGCGACGTCGGCGCGCGCCTTCTCCTTCATGGCGCGATCCTGGCTCGGCAGGACGTTGATCATCACCACAGTGGCCAAAAGGCCGATGATGACGATGACGACCATCACCTCGATCAGGGTGAAGCCGGACTCGGCGCGGGCGTGGCGGTGGACGCGGTTGTCGGTCATTTGGGTCTCAGCGGTAAGCCATGGTGTTGATCTGCAGGATGGGCAGCAGGATCGAGAGGACGATCACCGTCACGACCACGCCCATGACGATGATGATGGCGGGCTCCAGCAGGCTCAGCGCCACCTGCACCACCGCGTTGAACTCGCGCTCCAGGTATTCGGCGGCGCGCCCGAGCATCAGGTCGAGGCGGCCTGCATTCTCGCCGCTGGCGGCCATGTAGAGCAGGATGGGCGGGAAGACTCCGGCCCGACGCATGGCGCCGGACAGGCTGCCGCCTTCACGCACCGTCGTCGCCATCTCGTCCACAGCCGCTCTGAGCGCCCGGTTGTGGACGGTGCGGGCGGTGAGCTGGAGGCCTTCCAGCACTGGCACCCCGGCGGCGATCATGGTCGACAGCGTCCGCGCAAGACGGGCGGCATGGAGGTCGCGGATCAGACGTCCGAGCCCCGGCGCGCGGAGCAGCGCGCGGTCGAACCTCAGCTGCAGCACGGGCTGCCGCATGGCGTAGACGGCGCCCACCGCAGCGAGCACGCCCAGCAGCAGGACCAACCAGCCCCAGTCGCGCGCAGCTTCGGACAGCCAGATGATGGCCCGGGTGAGCCAGGGGAGCTGCTGTCCCATGCTGTCGAACTGTTCCACGACGCGCGGCACCACAAACGTGATCAGCGCCACGATCACACTCGAGGCGGTCACGGCCAGCGACGCGGGATAGACCAGGGCCACGAGCAGCTTGGAACGGGCCTGTTCGTCGCGCTCGAGCAAGTCGGCGAGGCGCTCCAGTATTTCCGGGAGGGCGCCGGAGCTCTCGCCGGCGGCGATCATCGCCCGATAGAGCCGCGGGAAGGCTTCCCCCTGACGAGCCATGGCGTCGGAGAGCCGCCGCCCCTCCAGAACGCCACCGTGGGTGGCCAGAAGGACCCGGCGGACATAGGGCTGCTCGGCCTGCACGGCGAGCGTGGCCAGCGCCTCTTCGAGAGGGGCGACGCCGATCAGGGTGGCAAGCTGTCGGGTAAGCAAGGCGAGATGTCGCGTTCCGAGCCGCTCCGGAAGGATGCGCTTGAGCCAGGACGCCCGGGCACGTTCGGCGGCGGGCTGAACCCGCACCGGCACGAGGCGACGGCCATGCAATTGGTCGCGGGCGGCCCGCTCGCTTACCGCCGACAGCACGCCCTGCCGGGTGCGGCCGGCGGCATCGAGGGCGACGTATTCAAACGCCGACATGATCCGCCGTCTCCTGGCGCGCGACGCGCAGCGCCTCCTCGACCGTCGTGACGCCCTCGGCCACGTAGCGGCGGGCTTCCGCCTGCAGGGTCCCTCCGCCTGGGAAGGCGGCGGCAGCGATCGCGTGCTCGTCAGCCTCTTCGCCGATGAGGCGGCGCAGGCGGTCGTCGACGCGAACCGCCTCGTAGACGCCGATCCGTCCCTGATAGCCAGTCTGCGCACAGGCGGGGCAGCCGACGGCCCGGAAGATGGTCTGTCCAGGCCGCAAACCTGCCAGACGAGCCGCGGCCGCGTCGGCCGGCTCAGGGCAGCGGCAATGGACGCAAAGACGCCGCACAAGTCGTTGGGCCACCACTGCACGCACCGTAGAGGCGAGCAGGAAGGGCTCCACGCCCATGTCCCGCAGGCGGATGATCGCACCGACGGCATCGTTAGTGTGCACCGTCGAGAGCACGAGATGGCCGGTCAGGCTCGCCTGCACGGCAATCTGGGCCGTCTCCACGTCACGAATCTCGCCGACCATGACGACGTCCGGGTCCTGGCGCAGGATGGCGCGCAGGCCGGCGGCGAAGGTCATGCCAACCTTCGGGTTCACCTGCGTCTGGCCAAGCCCCTGGATCGCGTACTCGACCGGATCTTCGACGGTGAGGATGTTCCGGGTGGCGTCATTGAGCAGGGCGAGGCCCGCATAGAGGCTGGTGGTCTTGCCGGATCCGGTGGGGCCGGTGACTAGGACCACCCCATTCGGCTCGCGCAGCGCGCCCTGGAATACCTCCAGCGCGCGGGGTGGCATGCCGAGGTCCACGAGGCCAAGCCGAGCCTGCTCCTGGTCGAGGATCCGCATCACCACCCGCTCCCCCGCTCGGGCCGGCAGGGTGGAGACCCGCACGTCGAGAGACCGCCCGCCGAGCGTCAGCGAGATGCGGCCATCCTGCGGCACCCGCTTCTCGGCGATGTCGAGGCGGGCCATCACCTTCACCCGGCTGACCAGCAGCGGCGCTACGCGCGGCGAAAGCGTCAGCACCTCTTTCAGTTGGCCGTCGACGCGGAGGCGGATGATCAGCGTCGCTTCGAACGGCTCGATGTGAACGTCGGAGGCGCCCCGCCGGACGGCTTCGGCGATCACGCCATTGATCAGGCGGATGATCGGGGCGTCGTCCTGGGCATCCAGCAGGTCGGCGGCGGCCGGTATGTCCTCGGCCAGGCTGTCCAGACCGCCTTGCAGTTCGAGGTCGTCGGGAGGCGTGTCGAACCCGCCGCCTGCATAGGTCTCGGAAAGCCGCCGCTCGAACTCGGCGCGAGGCAACGTCTCGACCCGCAACGGAGCCCGCAGCGCCCGGCGCGCCTCCAGCAAGCCCGCAGGGTCCGCGCTCTCCCGCAGGCCGACGAGGGGGGCCTCGCCGTCGTCCAGGAGCAGGACGCCATGCTTCTTTGCGAAGGCGTAGGCTAGACGGCGGCTCATGGCTGCAGCTTTGCAGGCGGAGTTGGCACCGGCGGCGGCGCAGGGACGTAGCGTGGGGGTTCGGCCTGCAGGTACTCGCGCACCAGCCGCTCAAGCTCGTTCTGACGGCCCGGGTTCTTCAGCGCCTGCTGGCCGGCGATGTAGTCGTACTTCGGACCGGTGACGTAGCGCGCCTCGGCGGCGTTGCGCACGATCTTCGGCCGAATGAAGACCATCAGGTTGGTCTTGGTCCGCTGGCGGCTCGTCCCACGGAACAGGGCGCCCAACACCGGGACATCGCCCAGCACCGGCGTCCGCTCTACGCCTAGCCGATCGCCTTGGTCGAGCAGCCCGCCGAGCACCACGATCTCGCCGTCGTCGACGTTCACCGTCGTCTCGATCTCGCGCTTGTTGAGCACCAGGTCGCCGACCGTGTCGGTCAGCCCGCCGGCGATGCTCGACACCTCCTGCCGGAGCGCGAGCGTGATGGTCCCGCCGGCGTTCACCTGCGGGGTCACCTCAAGCTGGATGCCGACGTTCTGGCGCGCGGTGGTCCGGAAAGGGTTCGAGTTGCTGTCGCCCAGCACCTCGCCCGTGGTGACCGGGACCTCCTGGCCCACCAGGATAGTGGCGGGCTGGTTGTCCAAGGTCATGATCGAAGGGGTGGAGAGCAGGTTCGACGTGGTGTCGGCCTTTACCGCGTTAATCACGAAGCCGAACAGGACGTCCCCGCTCCGCCCGCCCCCACCGAGGATTAGGCCGTTCGTGCCGAGCAGCGACTGGGCGGCCGCGGCGCGGAGCTGGCTCAGCAGCGCCGAGTCGGCCGGCAGGTTCTTCTCGCCCGCCGCCGCGCCGAGGATGGCCAGCAGGTTCGGCCCCGTGTTGCTGTAGTTGGTGCTCGCGAACGGCACGGCCGAACCATTGATCCCCGCCGTGGCGAACTGCACGCCCAGGCGCTTGGCGGTGTCGTCGGAGACCTCCACCACGATGGCCTCGACCAGCACCTGCTGGCGCCGCACGTCCAGCTGGCGGACCACCTCGGACAGCATCCGCTGGGTCTCTGGGTCCGCGGCGATGACGATGGCGTTCGTGCCCGGATAGCGGGCGATGTTCGCGCGCTGCACGCCTGCGCCGGTCGCTGGCGTGGGGGAGCTCGGCTGCGCGGCCGCCGGGCCGCCTGGACCGAGCCGGCGGGCGGTCGCCGGCGCGGCCTCCGCCGCGGCCGGCGTCACCGCCTGCCCGACAAGCTGCTGCAGGACGGGAACCAGCTGCTCGGCGTTGGCGTGCTGCAGGGTCACGACGCGCACGTCGCCGGCGCTCTCCGCCCGGCGATCGAGGTCGGCTACGACGCCTAGCAACGGCCGCACCGCCTCGGCGTCACCGCGCAGGATGAGCGAATTACTGCTCTCCACCACGACGATGGAGACCACGCCATTTCGGGCCTGTGGATCGGCGCCCGGCGCCTTCAGCAGATCGTTCAGCACGCCCGCGATCTCGCGCGCCGAGGATGAGCGCAGCGTGACCGTCTGGGTCATGGCCCGGTCCTGGTCTATCTGCGCCAGCAGGCTGCGGATGCGACGGAGGTTGTCCGCGTAGTCTGCCACGACGAGCATGTTGCCGCGGCTGCTCGGCAGGATCGCGCCCTGTCGGCCCACCAGCGGCTTCAGGGTCTCGGCCGCCGAGGCGGCGTCGAGGTTGCGTAGGCGGAACACCTGGGTGGCGAAGCCGTAGCCCGCGGAGACGCCCGCGCTCGCGGGCTGCTGGGCGGCCCCCTCCTCCGGCGAGATCCGATAGGCGCCCGAACCTGTGGGCACAGCGACCAGACCATTCGCCCGGAGGGTCGACATCAGAACGTCGAACAGCTCCGCCCGGCTCAGGGGCTCCTGGCTGGCGACGCTGACCTTCCCCTGCACCCGGGGGTCGATGATGAAGGTTCGCCCTGTGGCTCGCGCGACGTCCTGGATGAAGACGCGGATATCGGCGTCTTGCAGGTTGAGCACGTGTTCCTGGGCGGCGGCGGGGACCGGCATCGCTAGGGGCGCGGCGCTGGCCAGCAGAACGAGGGAGAGAAGCGATTTCACTGGGCAGCCATCCCGATGCGTGCGGTCATGATCTGTCCGCCTCGTTCGAAGCGAATCTCTGCGGACGTGGAGGCGGCCAGCGACTGTGGCAGTTCGCTCACCCGCTCCGGCGTTAGCGCGACGCCGTCCACCGACAGCAGCACGTCCCCCTGCTGCAGTCCTGCCTGGCGCAGCACATCGGAGCCACCGCGCGGGTACACGGTGTAGCCCGCGGGCTGACCCCCACGCAGGCGCGGCACGAGCGAGGTCTGGCCCAGGAGGCGGCGTGGATCGAGGGAGGGGCCGTCGTTGGAGGAGACGGGAGGCGCGGCCGGAGCCGGGGCGAAGCCGGCGGTGGCGCTGGGCGAGGTCGCTGGGCTCGACTGCGGCGTCGGGAAGCCGACGCGCTGGCGTCCGCCGCCTCGGCCGAGGATCACATGGTCCCGCGCCACGGCCAGCAGCACGAGGTCGGGCTCCACCTCCTCGCCGACGGTCACCGAGCGCTGCGGCCCGCCTCCGATCGACAGGATGGCCGAGCCGCGCCCGCCGGGGCCGGCGCGAACGCCGTGCAGGACGGCCGGACCGGCGCCGGAACTTCCCTCGCCCGCGGTCGTTGGGGCGCCCGCCTCAACGCGGAAGAATGGGTCGAACTGGGCCAGAATGGACAGGTCAGCGGGCGTCCGCGCCGACGCCTGCATCCGCGGTGGCTCGCCAAAAGGACCCAGAGGCGTGACTAGCGTCCAGGCAAGCCGCGCCGCCTGCACCGCCAACCCCGCCGCCAGGGTGACCTCGAGCGCCATCAGCAGTGTCCGAGGACGCAGCGGGCGTAGACCTGGCAGCGTGAACGTCAAGCGATCCCCCGTGCCCCCGGAGTAGGCGGCGACGGGGGTCTTGTGACCTACTGCGCCGACGTTCCCGTGAAGCTTGGATGACGCTCCTGTGACAGTGGCGGTGTTGAGCTCAGAACCGGGTGGACAGGCTGACGGATGCGCTGCGGCCGAGCTCGTAGTTGTTGAGCTTCACCTTGTCGTCGCCACGCTCCTGGAACTCGTCGAACTCCTCGCCGAGCAGGTTTCGCGCCTCGAAGCCGAAGGTGAACTCCCGGTTCCAGACGGCGAAGCGTTGGCGGAAGGTAAAGTCCAGCAGGAGGCCAGGTTCCTGTTCGAAGTCCGGCGCGCCGGCCTGCCCGCGAGCGGTGATCCGCTTCGAGGCGTAGTTGGCCAGCAGCGTCGCCTGGGTGGCGCCGTCGGCGCTTTCCAGCCCGACCTGCACGTTCGCCAGATGCTTGGACTGGCCCTGCAGCGGACTCCCGTCGATGATGAAGCTCTCGGCCGGCGCCGGGTTGCCGTTATTGGTGATCGGGAACACAACGTCGCCCGAGCCCACCTTCACCTCAGCCTTGGTGAAGGTGTAATTCGCCGCCACCAGGAACCGCGCGCCCTCCACGAACGCTAGGTCGATGTCCGGCTCAAAAAACTTCTTGAACTCGGCTTCGACGCCCCAGAGCGCAGCTTCCGGCGCGTTCAGGAAGCTCTGCTGCAGGCCTGAGCCGGATTCATTGACCACCGACTCGATGGGCTTGTCGATGTTCTTGTAAAACAGCCCCAGAGTGGCGAACTGACCGCGGTCGAAATAGCGCTCGTAGCGGGCGTCGAGGTTGATCAGCTCACTGTCGATCAGGAACGGGTTGCCGATGAAGGTGCGGTCCGACTCGGGGTCGAGGTAGAGCTGCGGCGCCTGCTCGCGGAACTGCGGTCGGGCAATGGTTTTGGAGGCCCCGAAGCGCAGCTGCTGGTTCTCGGCGAAGTTCCAGGTCACTGTCGCGGCCGGCAGGAAGTATTCATTCTTCAGCCGCCGCCCCGCCAGCGTGGCGTTCGGGTTGAACAGGTCGATCGCCTGCACCGACTGATCCCCGCTCTCGACACGAGCCCCGACGGTGGCGCGTACTGCCGGCAGGATCTCGCCCTCGCCCTGCAGATAAACGCCGTGGGTGGTGAGCGACGCCTCGTAGGCGGCGGCGCCCTCGGCGCCGGTCACCTCCCGGAGGATCTGGGCGTTCGGCCCGATGTTGAAGTCCGAGTAAAGGAAGTCGACCCGCTGCATCTGGAAGGCGATCGACGGCGTGCTGTTCATGGTGAAGCGGAACACCCGCTGGTCCGAAAAGCGCTCGTTCTCGTACCAGGCGTAGCCCGCCGAGACCGTGAAGTCGGTGATCAGCGGGTTTTCCAGGCGATAGCGGACGTCGACGCCGAACCCGGTCGCCTTGTCCTCAAGCTCGCTGAAGCGGATGAAGTTGGCGTCCGACTGGGGATTGTGCAGGTAGACGTCGTCCACCAGGCGGTAGCGGATCTGACGCTCGTAAGGCACGTCGCGCTCAGTGCGGGCGTACGAGCCGCGCCAGTCGACCTCCAGGTCGCCGAACCGGTGCTCGCCGGTCAGCTGGGTGTCGATCAACTCGCGCTGGTACCAGGCCGTGAAGTCATCGCGGATGTAGTTCGAAGCCCGAGAACTCTCCCCCTCGACCGAGCGCGCTTCCTTCGTGACATTGCGGACGTAGAAGTTGGTCCATTTAAATGTGTGGTTGTCGAGCTCCAACGCGACGCTCGTCAGGCCATTGATGACGATGTCGTTCTGGGTTGAGTTCGACTGCAGGTCTTCAAGCAGCGACAAGCCCTCGAGGCTGACGATCCCTTCCTGCTGCGCGGCCCGGCGGGTCTGCCAGCTGGAGTCGTAGCCGCCCACGGCCACGAAGCCGAGCTTCCCCCAGTCGAAGCTCCACGACGCGCCGCCCGAGACATCGATGCTGCCGTTCAGCGGCACGTCGTTCGTCGACTGCAGGAGGTTGATGTTGGCGTTCTGAAAGCTGCGGCCGATCGTCGTCAGCTCCGCGTCGCCGAAGTTCGACGAGTCGATCCGCTTCCCGCTCTCTATCGCTCGCCGAACGGCCAGCGGCAGCTCGCGCGTGCCGTCGTCCACGCCCAGCAGATCGGTGTCGCCGCCGTAGTAGGTGAGGCCGCGCTTCAGCGAGGTCTCGTCGTTCATACCGAAGCTGACGCCTAGGGACAGGAAGGACTCCTCGGGCACGTCCACCGTGCGCAGATCGATCAAGCCGCCTCCGAACTCGCCAGGCAGGTTGGGAGAATAGGTCTTCTGCACATTGACGCCCGCCAGCACGTTCGACGGGAACAGGTCCAGCGGCACCACGCGCTGCAGCGGCTCGGGGCTGGGCAGCGGCGAACCGTTCAGCAGAGCCGAAGAATAACGCTCGCCAAGGCCGCGAACGTAGACGAACCGACCGCTGACCACGCTAAGCCCGGCTAGCCGCGTCAGGGCCTGGGCGGCGGTGTCGTCGCCTTGGCGCACGAGATCCTCGGGCGTGACGATAGAGGCCACCTCCGAGGTTTCCCGCATGACCTCAGGAATGTACCGGCCTCGGACGATGATCTCCTCCACCTCGGCGCCAGCCGGCGCGCCGGTCTGGGCCCGCGTCGTCTGCGCCTGGACGAGGCCAGGCGCCATCAGCGCAGTCGTGCAGAAAAGCAGCCCTAGCAGCGGGCGGGAGAGCTTGGTCATGGGAGGTCGCCTTGAAGGAGTGCCGGGTGCGGAGTGGGCGGGGCTGCGAAAGCCCCGCCCCGCGTGCTCAGCAGGTCGAGCCGCTTGCCAGGCCGCAGGTCCAGCCCTGCCACCAGGTGTCGTTCGCGTTGCGGACAGCGCCGATGTAGCCGGCGTTTTCGTAGAAGGCGTTGAGGGTCGCTGGGTTGAACGGGGTCACCGCCGTCTCGTTGGCGCCGTTAACGAACCCGCCTGCGAGGCTGTTCGTGAAATTCGGGTTGTTGTTGGTCCCAGCGTTGAACAGGGCCGCAGTCTCCGCGCCATTCACGTCGGAGTCGTTGCGGAAATTGATTGAGCAGGAGAGCACGACCGAGTCCCAGCGCGGCGCTGCGGCCACCGTGGAGGCGGTGTCGACGTCGACGCAGGCGGTCGAGGCGTTGGCCGACACGTGGACGCCGTTGACGAAGCGTCCGCTGGTGCCGGTGTTCAGCACCTGGATGTCGCCGGCGCCCGTACGGCCCGATCCGATGGCGGTGTAGTTGGCGATCACCGGCCGCGAGGGCAGCGCGCTCTGCACGCCCACCGAGCTTTGCTCGAACACCCGGTCGCCGCCGTTAGCGCGCTGACGCGCGATGAGGAACTGGATCCCGCCCTGCCAGCCTTCGTCGGTGTCGATGCTGTCGTCATCGGCGCCAGTGATGACGATGTGCTTGAGGCGAACCGTGCCGCCGAAGAACTCCATGCCGTCGTCGGAGCTGTTGTGGATCTGCACGTGGTCGACCACGGTGCCCGACCCGACGCCCAGGAAGCTGATGCCGTTCAGTTCACGGTTCGGCTGCACCTCGAACCCGGGGTACCGGACCTGGACGTATCGGATGCGGCCGGAACTGTCGGTGGGGCTGTTGCCGCCATAGAGCGATACGCCGCCTTCGAAGGTTGCGACGCAGTTGATGTTCGGCGGGGTTGCGCCCGCCGGGCAGCTGGCGATTGGCGCCCGGCCCGCGATCACGATGCCGCCCCACTGGCCGATCAGGTCGGCGCCGGCGTTCCCCTCGAGGTTCGAGCGGCTGGTGAAGATGATCGGATTGGTCGGCGTGCCTTCGGCGAAGATCTGCGACCCGCGCTGCACATTGATATAGTCGAGGCCGCCCGAGCCATAGAGGCGGACGCCGGCCTCGATCGTCAGGATGCCCTGCTGGGAGCCCGCGATCGGATTGTTCGGATCGGCGCCGCGGTCCTGACCGACATCGACCCGACCGCTGATGGCGTAAACGGTGCCGGCGCGCAGCGGAACCAGCAGGTTCCCCGTGATGGTCTGTGGCAGCTGGCAAGCGCGAAGCGTGCCGTTCGCCACCGTTCCGACGTTAGCGAAGCCGCTCGGGCAGTCCGCCGCCGCCTGGCCGGGAGGCGGGGTCGTGCCGCCGCCGGTGCCGCCGCCGCCCGTGCCCGGCGGGAAAGCGCCCTCGCCAGGCGAGGCGACATTGTCCGCGCCGCCGCCGCCGCAGGAGGCCAGCGCGATCGCGCTCAGCGACGCGAGAAGAAGGGTTTTCAGCTTGGTGACGCCGGTCATCTGAGAGTCTCCCACCGTGGCTCGTCGATGGCGTACGCGAGAGTCCCGGCCCCGGCCCATGCCAGGGGCTCAGCCCGCCCTGCCCTGCGGCGGGTTCTAGGCGGCGCCGATGACAGCCACCCGACAGAACTATGACAGCTGCATTGCAACGCTTGGCCGCCCTGCGATGGAGGCATGAGGCCGCGCTGACACGAGCCTGTCGCGCCTGGCGTGTATCGGGGCGCCGAGAACGGCGGAGTTGAGGATGATGTGGCAGATCGTTGTGCGCGGCGCTGACGGGGCATGGCTCCTTCAGAGCGGAGCCGAAACCGTGCGGTGTCCGACCGGCGCCGAGGCTGAGCGCCGGGCTCGCGCGCTTGCGCGCCAGCGCGCCGCTACGGGTGAGCCGACCGCAGTGGCGGTGTTCGACCTGGCGGGCCGGCCGGTAGGCCGCCTCACCTACCCGGGTGTGCAGTAAAAAAGTGAGGACCGGACGGGGGCCCGGTCCTCCAAGCGTGGGGGTTTAGTAGGGCGCATCCTAGGGAGCGCGTCTGCATCCCTAGACCCGTCTGATGACACGCCTGCGACGGGATTGATCGGTCCTCACCTGACCCCGGGGCCCGGCGTTCTTGCGGCTCGGAAGTTGCGCTTGCTCGCGCGCGCTCACTCGCCGACCTCAGGTCCCCGCCGACTCGGTCGCGACAGGCAGGTCGTTGGCGGTAGCTTGCGTCTGCAGCCTCGTAACGGAGAAGGTCTGGGCAATCAGCTCCGCCTCCCCGAACACCGTCATGAACGCTATGTCGCCGGCGTCCCGCCCCGTGGCGACGCGCACAACACCCTCAGTTGGAGCTCGGCCGGTCGGGTCGATCAATCGCCACCGTCCTCCGAGAAACACTTCGGCGACGGCGTGCATGTCTGGAGGGTCCAAGTTCCAGGCGTAGGCGCTCACAGCGCGAGCCGGAATGTTCGCCGCGCGGCAGAAGGTGACTGCGAGATGGGTGAAGTCGCGGCACACTCCCGCGGCCGCGATGAACGTGTCCGCGGCCGTGGAATTAACATCGCTGACGCCACAGCGGTACTCCAGGTGGGATCCCAGCCATTCCAGGATCGCGAGCACCTTGTCGCCGCCGCTATGTCGCCCGAACTCGCGATCAACGAAGCCGTGGAAACGATCTGAGGGACAGTATCGGCTTGGAAGCAGGTAGCTCAGGGCCTCCGAGGGAAGCTCGCGCACCGGCCAGGCGGGGGCGCCCGCCAGCTCCGCTGGCGCGGCGCGCACTTCCACCGCTGCCGAATAGAGCATCTCGACCACACCAGCCGCCGTGAACACCACCCGTCGCTCTCCGGTATGAGAATCGTCCAGCCGCGCGATCGGCGATGCGGGGATGATCACCAGCTGTTCGCTGCGGACGATCTGGGTCTGGCTGCGGGCAGCTTCGACCAGCAGCAGCACCTCCGCGGGTTGGCTGAAGCGATAGGCCAGGCTTGCTTGAACGAACAGTTCGATACTGCGCAACGAGCCGCGGCCCGCCTCCTGATGGCATTCTCTGCGATCGAGGATCTCAACGCGATGGGGTTAGTCTAGCTCCCGCCCCCGTGCTCAGATCGAGTAAGCCGGTCGTGTGGCTCGCGCGCCTCTAATCCACTGCGGTGCGCGGCGCGAGGATCTCGTCAATGCGCGGCCGCACGCCTTCTGCCGGCTCCAGGTGAGGGTAACGGTGCCCCTGCGTATAGTGGATGACCGCCGGCCCGATGTGTTTCGCCCGCTGAACCAGCAGCTCGATCCGACCGCTCTGCTCTGCGTCCGTTATGGCCCGCTCGAGTTCCTGCGCGGCGAAGGCCTGCCCGTTGACGGCCAGCAGCTTCGCGCCGGCTACGAGCCCTGCCTTGAAGGCCGGCCCCTCCCAGATGACCTCCTGCAACGTCCCGTCCGTCGAAACCGCGAGGCCAACGGAGAAGCGCAGGTTGGTGACACCGTTGGCCGTGTCCGTCGCCACGGCGAATTCGCTAGGCGTCTTCCGATAGACGAGCCTATAGCCGCCACGCTCCAGGCCTTGCAGGGGCGCGCCTACACGGCGGCTCTCCAGGCGCTCGGTGAGGAAAGCGGGCCAGTCATAAGCGACGATGCCGTCGAGCACGCCGACGACGTCGTCGAATTCGTAGGTCGACGTGGCCGTCCGGCCATCGGCGACGCCGAAGAATCGCTGCGCGAAATCGTCCAGTGAACGGCTGTCCCCGGAGCGCTCCCGGATCAGCGTGTCGACGTCCAGCCAGAGCAACTGGCCCTCGGAATAGTAGTCCTCGCTTCGCTGCCAGCTCGCCCATGGCAGCGGTTGGCGGCCGGCGATGATCGGGTCTCGGGTGGTGTCGCTCAAGGCGCGCCAGCGCCCGCCTGGACGATTGTCGTAGATGGCGGCGGTGCGGGCCAGGGTGTCCAGCGCCTGTTGCCGCGACCAGAGGCCGGAGCGCGCGGCGAGCACCTCGCCCCAGTACTGCGTTTGTCCTTCATAAACCCACATCAAGCTGTTGCGGATCGGGCGTTCGAAGCTCGGCGTCCAAGAGTCGGCGCCGCGGCGAAACTTGCCGTTCCAGGAGTGCACGTACTCGTGGGCGAAGACATCCCGCTTAGGCGCATTCGCCTCCCAGGATGAGAAATAGGCCGGAGGCACCACAATTTCGCAGGATTGCTGGTGTTCTACGCCACCCCCACCGAGTTCCTCACTCAACGCCGTCAGGAAATCGTAGCGCTCGTAATGACGCGAGCCGAACACGGCGTCGGCTTCGCGGATCAGGGCGCGGTGCGGCGCCAGTTGCTGCTCCGTGGCTTCGAGCATGCGCGGATGGTCGGCCACAAGGTTCAGGCGCGCCGCTCCGGCCTCGTCGAGCTCTACGGTCCGGAGCCATCGAGCGGCGAGCGCCGGCGAATCCACAAGCACGTCCAGCGGAACCGGTCCGTAGGTGGTCCGGGAGCCTTCGCGAGAGGCCACCTCCAGCGCGCAGGCGCAGGACCAGTGATCCGGCAACGTCAGGGAAGCCTCAATCTGCATGCCGCGAGAGAAGTAGCCGGCGGGGTAAAGCAGTAGAGCGCCCCAACGGACAGCCATCATCACCGGAGTCACGGCGACTGTGCCTTGCGCCGCGCTTGTAGGGGATAGGAACTGGAACCTGGCCTCGAGAGCGTCCACGCCTGCCGGGATGACCACGTGGAAGGCGTGAACCTCCACCGGATCGCGCCGCCAGGCCAGGCGCTCGTTGTTCGCCCAGATCTCGAGCCCGGCCAGCAGTTCGATGGCGGCCGCCGGTGAGTGAAAGCCGGGCAGCCATTTCGGATAAAGGAGGATCATCTCCCCCGGCGATGCTACCGGAATTCTCTGCCGCACCTGGAAGATGCACCGCGCCACGTCGGTGGCGTCGACGTCGACCAGGATCACGCCAGGATAGGGCTCGTCCTTCGGATAAGGGATCGGTGGGGGCTCGGAGACCGGCTTCGGTACGCTCATGGCCGTCGCTGTTTAGTTGCGGGTGTGCTGAGAGGCTCAGGCCAGGGATGCCGGTCCCCAGCCATGGCGGTGTTGGCGGGGTTCAACTGGCGGAGGCCGGGCGGAGTGCGCGGAAAGCGTTCCTCACCAGACGCACCGTTGCGGTCTCGCCCAGCATGAAGCGCTCGCCGTCCAAGAGTGCGGGGATCTCGGCGTCGTGGAACATCTCGAAATGCTCGAGTCGGGCGCGATCCACTGTGGCGTCCTGCCGCCAGTTGGCGAAGGCCGCCGTGAGACCCAGACGAAGCGCGTCGAGCGGGCCGTCCAGGTCGATCGCCGCCGCCTCGAGCACTTCCTCTTCGTTGGCCAGGGCGGCGGACGTGAGCGGGCAGATCACCGCCACAGCCTCCGCGCTTTTCGCTTCCTGGCCGGTGAATCGATAGCCGACCTCGGCGGAGAGCGCCTTGCGCAGGGCGTGCACGCCAGCACCAATCGCCCCAGTGACGTTCCCACCCCGGAGCGCTTCTCGCGCCTCGGCGAAACGCGTGGGTTCGCCGAAGATGGCAGCGACGAAGAACCGATGCCCGTTGACCTCTCCCCCGTGCACGGCCTGAACCGCTGGCGCAGCCAGCGTGTCCCGCAGGGCGTCCAGCCATGGACGATCGTCGTACAGGGTCCTGGGTAGCATGTTCATGGTCCCGCCCGGCAGAGGAGCCAGCAATGGCCCGTCCGTCCCCACCCTCTGGGCAGCCGCCCTGATCGTTCCGTCGCCGCCGAGCACCACGAGAACATCGAGTTGCTCGGTCATGGCGACGTCAAGCGAGCTCTCGACGTCGGAGCCGCCGCCGCACCAGACCTTTGCGGGTTCCACGCCTGCGGCCCGGAGGCATTCGACAAGCGAATGTTCCGCCTGGGCGTCACAACTCCCACTCTCGAGATTGAGCAACGCCCCGACCCGTCGGGCCGCCAAGTCTTTGAGAAGCTCCATCCCGAGCTAACACGCCAGCCGGCAAGCTGCTCCCGATGCTGACTCCGTTTGCGCGTAGCCGACCACGCGAGCTCCCTGGCTCCGGTTCACCACTGCGCCCTGGCCGAGATCCGAAAGCAGCTTCCGCTCACGAGACTGCGCGCGATGACGGCCACTTGGCGATTGCCTGCTCAAGTGTGCTCCTCTATTTCGCGGCCGCCCGAACCCGAGCGACGGAAGTGCCGGAGAGACTGACCGAGTGACCCACTCTTTGCGTCCGGTGATCTGCAAGCATCCTAGTGCGACGGCGTGACCTGCTGAGCGGGCTGCCGGCGGCGCTTGCCCTAGGCGGGACCGCGGCAGCCCAGCAACGATTCCGGACTTGCATCGAGAGCGCCGCGGCGGAACTGGCAAGCCGTCCCCACCAGCCGGTGTCGACCGCCCTACCGTCCGAGTTGGCCCGCCTCGATTACGACAGCTACCGAGACCTCCGCTTCCGCCCTGAGATGTCCGTCTGGCGCGACCTGCCACTGCCCTTCCAACTGCAGATGTTCCACCGCGGCGGGCTGCATGCGGCGCGCGTGGATTTGCACGAGGTCGTGGACGGCGAGATCCGGACGATCAGATATCGCCCGGACATGTTCTCCTCCGGACCGCTCGCCCCACCGCCAGCGCGCCCGGACCTTGGCTTCGCCGGGTTCCGGATCCACACGCCGATCAACGAATCGTCCCGGTTCGACGAGTTCGCCGTCTTCCTCGGGGCCAGCTACTTTCGAGCTGTGTCGCGAGGCGGGGTCTACGGCCTATCGGCGCGAGCCATCGAGATCGGCTCCGGAGAATCAGGGGAGGAATTCCCAGCCTTCCGCAGCTTCTTCATCGAACGGCCGGCGCCCGGCGCGACCTCCATCACCGTCCACGCGCTCCTCGACGGACCGAGCCTCGCCGGCGCCTACACCTTCGTGATCTTCCCGGGGGAGTCGACGGTCTTCGAGGTCGAAGCGGCGCTATATCCCCGTCGTTCGACCAGCCGGGTCGGCCTGGCGCCGCTCACCAGCATGTATCTCTTCGGCTCAGAAGAACCGCGACGGTTCGACGACTTCCGGCCTGAGGTGCACGATTCGGACGGGCTGCTCTTGGACCGGGGGCCGTCAGAGCGCCTTTGGCGATCACTCACCAATCCCGTAGCCGCACGGATTTCCGCGTTCCCAGGCGACTTGCCGCGCAGCTTCGGCCTTCTGCAGCGTGGCCGTGGCCTGGAGAACTACCAGGATCTCGAGGCGATTTACCACCGCCGTCCGAGCGCGTGGGTTGAGCCGTTGGGAGCTTGGGGATCGGGCGCCGTGCACCTGGTGGAACTGCCTGCCCGGAGCGAGGGCGAGGACAACATCGTAGCCTCCTGGCGTCCGGCCGCGGGACTTCGTCCTCATCAGCCGCTACGCGTCCGCTACAAGCTGAACTGGTCGGCCTCTCTGCCCGAATCATCACCACCTCTTGCGCGGGTGAACCTCTGGCGCACCGGGCAAGGTGGGCTTGCTGACCGCCGCCGTTTTGTCATCGAGTTCGATTTTGCCGGCAGGCCGCAGGCGGAGGTCCGGCCAGAGGTCACCGCCACGGCGGGCGCGGTTTTCAACGTGACCCTTCAGGCGAACGAAGTCACTGACGCGGTCCGCCTGAGCTTCGAGTTCGACCCTCAGGGCGCGCGCATCAGCGAGCTGCAAGCTCGTCTCCTGAGCAATGGGGTCCCTGTGTCCGAGCGCTGGATCAGGCCATGGGGCGCGTGAGCAAGCCCGTGCAGGCCGTCCGATCGCACAGGCGACGGAGCGGCATCCAGCTCGCCGCACCTGTCGGGGCAGGCGTGCGACATTGCGTCTGCCCGATGTTGATCGAGGTTGCGGCGCGGCCAAGGTTGCGGTTCTGGTCCGAGCCGTGCGCGCAGAAGAAATGACGGTATCGAAGTCGGCGACCTCTGCTGCGGCGGGATTCGCACACGGCGGGGGTCAGCCCGATGCCGCCGCGTCCGACGCGACGGACGCGTATGCCTCGCAAGCGCACGTTCAGAGGCCGAATGGCGGGCGACGCCATGACCTCGACTGGATCCGCGTGATCGCCTTCGGGCTGCTGATCCTCTTCCACGTGGCGCTCGTTTACGGACCGCTCGACTGGCACGTCCGCAGCACCCACACCTTCCCTTGGATGGAACACGCGCTACTCGCCACCGGACCGTGGCGGTTGACCCTGCTATTCCTTGTTTCAGGGGCTGCTCTGCGCTTCGTCGCCGCCGGCAAGACCGCCACCGAGTTGGCGACCGAGCGGCTCAGCCGCCTCGCCCCGCCGCTGCTCTTCGGAGTGGTGGTCCTCGTGCCAATCCAGTCCTGGATCGAGGCTATGGACAAGGGCTCCTGGTCAGGGGGCCTGCTCCAGTGGACGCAGCGTGAGTTCAGCTTGGCCGGGCTGGCGGACGGCGTCCCGGTGAACCACCTGTGGTTCCTGGTCTACCTGGCCGTCTATGCCGTACTGGCGAGCCCGCTGCTCACCGCCGCGCGGCCAGTTCGCAGAATGGCGGATGGACTCGTTCCCGGGCTGGCGGGCTGGCGCGTCCTCGCTGTTCCGGCGGCGTATCTGATCACGATCCGGGTCCTGCTCTTCCCCGTCTTCGGGGTGACGAACAACCTAACCGCCGACTGGTACAATCACGCCCAGTCGTTCGGCGCCTTCCTGTTTGGTTATCTGACGGTTGGCCGCCAAGAGATCTGGCGCGACCTCGAGCGGCTGCGCCGTGTCAGTCTTGCGATCGCCTGCGCCGTGCTCCCGGTTGTCATGCTCCAGAGCGCGCATTCCGGCGGCGGCGCCTACCTTGGCGTCCCCCGAGCGGTGATCTTCGGCGCGTTCCAATGGATGGCGATCGCTGCGGTGCTGGGCTACGCCGGCCGCTATCTCCGTGGCGCGTCCGGTCCGCACCTGAGCTACCTCAACCAGGCGATCTTCCCCTGCTACCTGGCGCACCAGACCATCCTCGTGCTCGCGGTGTGGCTGGTCAGGCCAGCCGCACTCCCCGCCCCGTTGGAGGCGTTCACGCTGGTGTTCGCGACCTTCGCCGGAAGTCTGGTCACTTATGAAGCCGTGCGGCGGCTGCCCGTGATCCGCACCTTCTGGGGGCTCAAGGCCAAAGGTGCGCCTCCGGGCGCGCCTGTCTTCCTGCGCCGGCGCCTGCTGCTGGCCTTCGGGGTCGCCGCCCCGGTGGTCGCCCTTGTCAGCGTCACGCTCGCGATGGCCGCTTATCCCGGCTTCAATCAGGCGACCCAGTTCCTGAGCGAACTCGGCGGCGCGACCGCGCCGGCCCCGATCTTCTTCAACGCAGGTGTGCTGACCGCGGGTCTGATGGCAGCGGTGGCGGGCGGCGGTTTCGGGCTCGCGCTCGTGGGTCTGGCCAACGCCCGCGTAAGCGGCGCTCTCACCGCGCTGGCGTTCGCGCTAGCCGGTGTTGGTCTGGTCGCGGCTGCGCTATACCCCTGGCCCGATCCGAGACATATCGCTGTGAACCTGGGCTTGGGCATCCAGCTGGCGCCCCTTCTGCTTCTCTGGGGTCTCCGCGGCCGGCGCGATCTCCCTCGACTGAAGGTCTTCCTCGCGCTGGTCTCGATCATGATGGCCGTCTTGACCGTGATGACGAAACACCTTGTGTTCCCCGGCGCGGTGAACGACGCCAATGTGGGTTGGTGGGAACGCGCCTACGCCCTCGTCCTGGTTGGCTGGGTCGGCGTAGCGGCCATCGCGCTCGAGCGACGGCTTCTGGTGGAAGCTTCGCAGGCAGACAGGGCCTAAGTGACGCACAACTGCGTCTTAACCTTGCAGCATTCACAACTCCGTGATTGATCAGGCCGCAATCTGACCGGAGGCTGACTCCTGCCCGCTGCGGGCGAGATTCGGCCTCTGGTCTGCGGGGGCGGGGTAGAGGCACTATGAGCATTCTCGCAACGCGACTGGCGGAGCCGCTCGAGAGCGCCGAGCTCGACGCCCGGCCGTGGCTCCCGGCCGAGGCGCCGCTTCCGATGCCGCGGCAGGAGTTCGACGCTGAGTCACCGGCGATCGGCGAGGTTCTGCCGACCTCCCCGAAGGAGATCCGCCAGCGCCGCTGGACGCTGCTCGCGGGAACGCTGCTGTTCACCCTCCTCGTAGCGATCGCGCCGTACATTCTCTATGCCCGCAAGGGCTTCGAACCGTTTGAAGTGATCGGCCTGGGAGTCTTTCTCCTGCTGGCCTCGCCGATCGCCTGCTGGTTCTGCAACGCCGTTCTGGGCTTCCTCGTGCTGCTGAAAGGCCGCGAGCAGGAGGATCTCAGCTTCTCGTCGCGCCCATCCGCGCCGACGACCCGGACCGCGCTCCTCATGCCGCTTTGCAATGAGGACGCCGGGGCGGCCTTCGCGCGCCTGGCGGCGATGGACGGGTCTCTGGCTCGGCTGGGCGCCTCCCGCGCGTTCGACGTCTTCGTGCTCAGCGACTCCAACGAGGGCGTCGCTCAAGCCGAGGAAGCAGCTTTCCTGGCGTTCCGCGCCCATGCGCACAGCGACGTCTATCTGCGCCGTCGCACCCGCAACGTGGAGCGCAAGGCCGGCAACATCGCGGACTGGGTCACCCGGTTCGGTGGCGGCTATGACTTCATGATCGTCCTGGACGCCGACAGCACGCTGGCGGGCGAGACCATCCTGCGGCTCGTCGAGGCGATGGAACGGCGGCCATCAGTGGGACTGATCCAGACCGCCCCCACGATCGTCGGCGCCGGCACGCTCTTCGCCCGCATCAACCAGTTCAGCGTCAAGATGTACGGCCGGGTCGCGGCCGCCGGCCTTGCCTGGTGGACGGGGGCAGAGTCCAGCTACTGGGGACACAACGCTATCGTGCGGGTGGACGCTTTCGCGGCGTGCGCCAAGCTGCCGATCCTGCCGGGTGAAAAGCCGTTCGGCGGGGACGTCCTGAGCCACGATGTGGTCGAGGCGGCCCTGCTCCGGCGTGCGGGCTGGGCCGTGCACGTGACCTCCGCCCTGGACGGTAGTTGCGAGGAGACACCGCCCACCATCCTCGACTTCATCCGGCGCGAGCACCGCTGGTGCCAGGGCAACCTCCAGCACCTTCAGCTCATCGGCGCGCGCGGCCTGCACCCCATCAGCCGGCTGCAGCTGGGCATGGGCGCCCTCGCCTACCTTGCCTCGCCGCTGTGGTTCGCCGCCCTCTCGATCGGCATGGCGCTCCAGCTGCAGCATCCTACCGACTGGTCGTCCTTCTGGTACTTCCTCGACCCGGAGTTCTCGCCGTTCATGCTGGGTTCGGCGCTTGCCGCCCTGCTGCTTATCGGACCGAAGCTGCTCGGCGCATTTCTTGTGCTCACGCGGCGCGGCGAACGGCGGGCTTTCGGCGGCGCCTCGGCGGTGGTGAGGAGCGTCGCATCCGAGGTGGCGCTTTCCGCGGTCCTCGCGCCGGTGCTGATGGTCGCCAACACCAATGCCGTGATCCAGATCCTCCGCGGTCGCGACGTGGGTTGGCGCCCGCAGCAGCGCGACGCGGATGGCATTTCCTGGCAGGACGCCTTCCGCACCATGCGGCCGCAGATGCTGACCGGAGCGGCGTTCACGGTCACGCTCTGCTTCCGCCCTGACCTCGCGATCTGTTTCGCCCCGATCGTCCTGCCGCTGCTCTTCGCCGCTCCTCTGGCCGTTCTGACCTCCCGGCGCAGCACGGGCGACTCCTTCGCCGAGCGAGGCCTGCTGGTCACCCCCTCGGACGAGGGCTCAAGCGCCGTAACCTCGGTCGTAACGGGCCTCCGTTCGGGTCACTTTCCGTTGCCGGCGAGGGCGTCAGCTTCCTAGCCACCTCGGCGTTTACCCGCCTTGCACCCGGGCGAAATTGACTCGCATAGGCGCAAGCGTTAGCCCGGCGCCATGACGGACGCGCGCCACTACACCGCGATCTCGGACGGTCAGCAGCTCGCCTGCGGCGCAGCCGAGGCGGTTGCGCCCGCGGCGCGTGAGGCGATTGATCAGGGCCGCAGCGTCTTGATCTTCGAAGATCGCACCGGGCAGCAGGTCGAGGTCGATCCCTTCTCCGAGCCGCCCGCACTGGCCGTCGAACCGGGGCCCAGCGAGAGCGCCGCGGAGCAGCAACCCGCCCGAGGGCGCGGCCGGCCCAAGCTGGGGGTCGTCGCTCGCGAGGTCACTCTCCTGCCCCGCCACTGGGATTGGCTGGCTGGCCAGCCAGGCGGAGCCTCGGCGGCGCTCCGTCGGCTCGTCGACGCCGCGCGGCGCGAGAACGAGGACCGAGATGGCGCGCGTCGCGCGCAGGAGGCGCTCTACCGCGTGATGTCCGCCCTCGCCGGCGACCTTCCGGGGTTCGAGGAAGCCGCGCGGGCGCTCTACGCCCGCGACGACGCCCGCTTTGACGCCCTGACCGCCCTCTGGCCGCCGGGTATCAGCGCGTACGTCGCTCGGCTGGCAGAAGCCGAGCGAGCGGCCCGCCGGGCCTAGGAGCAGCCGTTCGCGTCTCCTCCTCCAATGCGTGCTCGGCGGCATGGGTCTGGACAGCCAGTCGCCGGGCGGCGTCACATGCCAGGATCTGGGCTCCACAAAAACGCGCGCAGATGTCAAGAACAAATCGGGAACGCTTCACAGCGCACGATCGACGACAGCACGTTGATCAGTTGCCCGCTTGCACGACGCGCTAAGGCTGGCCGCCGCCATAATCCGTTGGATAGGCAGCGGGTGAACTGGGCGACCGGCTCGCGCGTGCGGCGTCAGGCCTGCAGGTCCTCGCGGTCGCGCTCGACCAGGCAGGGCCGCGCCGGCGGCGGGCCTAGGGTTGCGCCAGCGGCGCGGACCTCGTCCACACGCTCCGGCGTGAAGCCGGGGGCGTAGGTCACTTCTTCCCAGCTTAGATAGGGCCGGAAGAGGATCAGGTCATAGGCTGCCGACAGCCCCACCGTTGGCAATGTGGCAAGCTCATCCGCGGTCGCCGCGTTCAGGTCAATCATGACGGAGGTCCCAGGGTTTCGGGCCCAACGATCTCCGCTCAAGCGGTGTTCCGCCGAATTGTGCGTAACAGTCAGAAGTGATCAGCGTCGCCCGCGCATCAGGAACGGCAAAGCCACCAGGGGCAGGATGAAGACGAACGCGCGCCCACCACTCGCTACCCAGATCACCCCGGTCAGGGCGATGGCCGCCAGTGTCACCAGGATCGTTGTCGGCCGCATTCGCCTATCTCCGCCGTTGCAGGCTGGCCGCCACCTCCTCGATCATTTCGGTCAGGTCGAGGGCGACTTCCCGCGTCAGATCTCCGGCGGACCCTTCCGCCCGGTAGAGCCCTGACTGCGCGAAGCCGCCGATCAGGCCGCCAAAGGCTTCGGGATCGGAGAGCGCCAGGTGCGTGAGCAACGCGCGGAGCAGGAAATCGTGCGCCACGAGGCTCCGCTGCGCGTCGGCGAGCTGCGCCTCCAGCGACAGGATACGGCCGGCTAGGTCCATGACGCCTCCCTGGGTCCGGCGTTCAAGGACCGGAGGCAGGCAGGCCCGTCAAGCACCAGCCTGGTTCCGCAGCCGGCCCTCGTCTCGGGTCAGCCATCAGCGCCTGCGGAACCTTGGGGGAAGCAGGCGCGGCCTCGGCCGCGCCCGCCCGCCGTCCCCGTGGCCCCGGCGACCAGGCCAAAACGTCCTGGCCGCCGAACTCTCGCTGCCGCCTCTAGCCGACCGACGTTCTCGCGAGCAAGCGTGGCCGCTCGACCTGCGACCTTTGCGCGCGCGCCTCGGGACGAGGCCAGGTTGTGTTCAGGCATTGATGCGAGCCTCTTGGCGCCGCCACGGCTCAGGTCTTGTTTGCCGTCCAGCGTGAGGTGGCCAGCATTGATCATTCACGAAGAGGTCGGTTGGTTTCCTGTCACCACGGTCAGTCGAACACTACCTCCCCGGGCAAGAAGACGGGTCGCCAAACACTGAAATCGGCGCCAACAATTTCGCCCATCAGTGAAGATTGGGTGGGGCGTGATGGAGGTCGCAGGACCCGGACGGTCCGATGGACGCGTGTCACTCCTCCAGGCTGCCCTGGCGCATCTGCTTGCGCTCGTGCTTCTGGGGCTCGCTACGCTGATCCGCTTTAGGCTCGGCGAGACTCTGCCCGACCTCGTCGCCTTCAGCCTGTATTACCCGGTGATCATGGTCGCGGCGCTGGCCGGCGGCTGGGCGGCGGCGCTCACCGCCCTGATCGCCGGCGGCCTGCTGGCCTGGTACTTCTTTCTCCCCCCCGAGGGCGGGTTCGGGGTGCCCGACCTGAGCACAACCGTGAACCTGACCATCTACGGCTTCTCGGGCCTGTGCATAGGGATCGGCGGCGTCCATCTTCGCGCACTCGTCGGGCGTCTGCGCGCGAACACCGCCAGCTTGGCGGAGCGAGAACTGCGCTACCGGACGCTGTTCGACGCCGTCTCCGAGGGCTTCGCCCTGGTTCAGGGCCTGCGTGACGCTAAGGGCAGCCTTTGCGACTACATTATCCTCGAGGCCAATCCGGCCATGCTCCGGATCCTGAACGCGGACGGACGGATGATTGGCCGCCGCCAGAGCGAAGTGCTGCCCAACGCACCGGCGGGGTGGCTTCAGGCCTGTGAAAGGGCGCTCGCAGGCGAACCCCTGACGTCGAGTATCACACGCCAGGCAGCGACCGCTGGTTTGAGATCCAGCTTGCTCGGATCGCGGATGACCAGCTCGCGCAGTTCGTCCAGGAGATCACCCATCGCAAGATCGCCGAAGCGCGGCAGTCCGAGATGTTCGACGAACTGAACCACCGGGTGAAGAACAACCTGGCCATGGTCTCGTCCCTGCTGGCGCTCCAGGCGCGCACAGCGGGGCCTGACGTCGGCGCCCACCTGCAGAAGGCGGTCGACCGCATCCAGGCGATCGCCGATGTCCACGCCAGCCTCTACCGATCCAGCCGGAAGGATGACGTCGACTTCGCCGCCTATCTCGGCGACCTCTGTCGTCGTTTGGACGGCTCGCTGCTCGCGGACGACCGGGTCCGCATCACCCTTGAGGCCGAGTCCGCGGTGCTGCCGCTCGAGCGCGCAGTGGCGCTCGGGGTCATCGTGAACGAGCTCGTGACCAACGCCGCCAAACACGCCTACCCGGCCCCGGCCAAGGGCCAGATCGCTGTGCGCCTGGAGCGGGTCGACCGCTCCCTGGTTCTGTCGGTGGCCGATACCGGCTGCGGCCTGCCCGACCAGCCGGGCGGTGGGCTGGGCATGCGGCTCGTCCGATCCATGGTCCAGCAAATCGGCGGCTTGCTTGAGGTGGACCGCGGGCCAGGCGCGGTCTTCCGTGTCCGGCTGCCCGACGCGCCGCTCAGCCCGTTTTCGGTCCACGAACCTCAGGGGCGTCTGCTGTAGGAATCACGACTTCGCGGTGATCAGACCTGAGAGTTGCACGGGCCGGTAGTCGCGTACGTCAACGCCCACGTCGAATTGCCGGGGCAGCGGCTTCATTCGTCCATGGCTGTGGCCGTGCAGGTTGATGGCCCCCTTGTGCTGCCGGTTCCAGCTTCGGAACGGGTAGTGGCAGAGCACAAGGAAGCGGCCTTCCCGCTCGATTTCGGCATAGGCGCTGACGCTCTCCCAGCCGGGGAGGTCCCCGGGGTTCGGATCGTTGTTGCCGACGATGAGGTGCTTGCGACCGTTGAGCTGCGCCAGCACCTCGGCTGCACGCTTGGCGGTGCGGGCGAAGTCGCCCAGGTGCCAGATCTCGTCCTCAGGGCCGACGTCTTCATTCCACCGCCGGATCAGCTCGGCGTCCATCTCCCCTACCGACCCGAAAGGGCGTGGGTAGAGGTTCAGCGTGCGGTGGTCGCCGAAGTGCGTGTCGCTGGTGAAGTAGGTGACCATGGGCCGCCCCCCTCCTTCGCTCAGCCGCGCACACCTGCGCTCAGACCAGGTCGGGCCCGTCCGCGCCGCGGACGATCTCGACGGCGCGCTGCCGAATGGCGGCTTCGACCGCGCCGCAGTCACCTGGCGTCTGGGCTATGAAGTCGGCGAGCTGGCGTCGCACATCCGGCGTGTCCATCGCCAGGCGGGCAGTGACGATCAGCTCGAGCGCGAACACCTGCTGTTCGAGTGCATCCATCCTGGAAATCTACGCCGTAAACCGGCTTCCGCAACTCATTCGCGATTGCAGGGTGCGATGTCTGGTTGAGTTGGGAGCTCGAATCCGACCGAGAGTAGCGGCGGCGGCCCGCAAGGCCGCCGCCGTATCCTTGCTTAGTGCGTCGTGCCGGCGCCGTTGGGCGCGGCGTCCTGAACACCCTCGCGCACCGCCTGGACGCCGGCCGTCGCGGCCGCGCCCACCCGGCTGGCCAGGTCGCCGCCCTCGCCGTCCGTGCGCTGCAGTTCTTCCTTCACCCGGCTGACCGCCGTCTGGGCCACGCCCTTGACGGTGTCCACCTGGCTGCGGGCCAGATCTTTGCCCTTGCCCATGAGCTTGTCGCGGGTGGGACCCATGTAGCGCGCCTCGGCCGCCGTGGCCGGCATGGCCGCGCCGATCGCCACGCCCACGACGAGACCCAGGGCGCCCAGCAGCAGCGGCTCGGCCTCGAAGGTGTCGGTCGCGCGCTGCTTCACCTGCTGCCCAACCTGGCCGGCGCGGTCCCGCACCTGAGCGGCCTTCTGGCCGACGGTGTCCATCGCCGTGCGCGTGGTGTCACGGGCGCCGTGCAGCGCCGAACGGGTCCCATCCTTGGCTCCGGAAGCGGCGCCGGTGACGCGCTCCTTCGCCGAGGCCACGAGCCCGCTGGCCTTTTCGGCTACCGAACTCGCGCGATCCGAGACCTTCTCCTTAAAGGACGGGCCGCCGGTCGCGTTCGTGTAGTAGCCGGTGCTCGCCGTCTCGGTGGTGTCGACGCCGTAGCCGGCCGCGTAGGCGCCGGAGTAGCCCGACGTCTTCTTCGACTGGTTCACCGCCAGCCACGCCAGCCCCAGCCCGATCAGGGCTACCGGGACGGGGTTTTCCTTCGCCTGTTCCACGACCTTCATCATCATCCTGTTCCCGGCTCCGCCCATGGCGCCGCTCGCTTCGCGGAAGATCTCGCCAGGGGTCATTTTTTCTTTGAGCGCCTCGACCGTGCGCTCGAGTTCCATTCGCGAGGCCTCGACCTCGCGCTCCACGTCCTCTGCGGACTTCGTCATCTAGGTGTTCCTCACGATCTGGGCGTCCTGCTTCAGCTGCCGGGCAGCCCGGTTCGGGCCCATGTTCTCCGGCTTCAGCATCGCCACCGCGCCCTTGACGATCAGCAGGCCGGCTACGCCGACCAGCACGCCGACGATCAAGGACGCCCAGAACGGGTCCATGACCTTCGACAGCAGGATCACGAGGGCCTGCAGCAGCACCATGAGAGCGCCGAGCAGCAGGACCGCGCCCATGGCGATCTTCCCGCCCGCCTTGCCGGCGTGGGAGAGCTTTTCCCCCACCTCGGTGCGGACAAGCTCCGACTCCTTGCGGACCAGGTTGGCCAGATCGCCGGTTAGGGCCGACACCAGCTCAGGAATACTGCGCGGGTCCTCGCGCGCGTTCATGTCCATGGATCAGACCCCCGAGCCGCCGAACCGCGAACGGTCCGTGTCACCGCCGCGGACTTCACCGTCGATGTCCTCGACGTCTGAGGGCAGCGTGTCGTCCATGGCGCCGGCCACGCCGCCGATACCGCCGGAGACCTGGGCCTCGAGGCTTTCGGCCGCGCCGACGTCCGTGGCGCCCAGGCTGCTCGAGCCCACGCCGCCGACGTCGGTCCCGATCATGCCCGTGGCGCCGGTATCCTCACCGACCCCGGTGAAGACCGCCGGCGAGCTCTGGTTGGTCGACCAGTCGGCGCCGGCGCCGGCAGAGCTGAAGCCCACCTCGCCACCGCTCTGGGTGCTGCGCATGAACCGGCCGAGCGCCAGGCCCGCCAGAACCGTGCCGGCGACGAAGGCCGTCGGGTTGCGGCGGCTGAAGTCGCGGACCGTGTCCACCAGATCCTCCGGACGCTTGTCCGACAGAGCGCGTGCGAAGTTCTCCAGCCCGTCGGCGGCCTGCGCCACGAACCGGCTGGCCATCGACTGGTCGGACTGCGAGAGCTCGTCGCCCGCCCGCCGGATCGCGTTGGCGAACTGGCCCAGGGTCTGGGTCGCCGTTTCCTTGTGCTTCTCGATCTCGCCGGCGGCGCGCTGCTGCGCCTGGCTGGCGAAGTTGGCTGCTTCCTGGCGGACCGTTTGGCCGGCCTTGCCGATCATTTCCTTGGCCGAGCTCTTGGTGTCGGCCCCCTCGCCGGCGGCCGCGCCGGCCTGGCCGCCCATCGTCGGGTCAATGTTCGTCATCTCGGGTCTCCGAAGCGTCTGATGCGTGGCCGCCTGGACCGGGCGCTTGCACGACCGGCCATGTTCCGGCGGTTGAAGCCCTAACGTCGGTCGACGGTTCCACGCCTCCGCTTCGATGCAGCCGAAAAGCAGAGCCCCGGCGCTCGACCGGGGCTCACAGGCGCAGCAGATTACCCTTGGTTCGTGATCAGACGATCCTGCCGCCGCCGTAGGTGGTGAAGCGGGTCCGGTATGCGGACGCCGAGAAGCTCGACTGGAACTGCGTCCCCTGCAGCTGCATCAGCTGCATCAACGGCAGCGCGGCCTGATTGCCGAACACCGTCTTTGCGGCCGTCACCTTCAGGCTGCTGGCTCGCTGGACCTGGAAGCTCTCGCTGGCCTTCGCCGCGCTGGCCGCCTGCCGCTTCGAGAACGGCAGGGTCGGATAGATCGGCGAGGCCTGAGCGCGCAGCCGCTCGCGCACGAAGCCCACGAACTTCGGCGTCGCCCGGTCCGCGTCCGAGACCGGCCTGGAGACCGGCGGCGCAGGCGGACGCGGCGGCGGTGGCGGCGGAGGCGGCGGAGGCGGCGGCGGCGGCGGTGGCGGAGGCGGCGGCGGCGGAGGCGGAGGCGGAGGCGGCGGAGGCGGCGGCGGCGGAGGCGGAGGCGGCGGCGGCGGCGGCGGCGGCGGCGGCGGCGGCGGCGGAGGCGGCGGGGGCGGAGGCGGCGGCGGCGGCGGAGGCGGCGGCGGCGGCGGCGGAGGCGGCGGAGGCGGCGGCGTATGGCCGTGACCGTTCCCGTTGCCGTTGCCGTTGCCATTGCCGTGGCCATGGCCATTGCCATGCCCGTGGCCATAGGCGTGGCCCTGCGCCACGTGCAGGAGCGCGTGCATCACTTCGGCCAGCGGGCTTTTCGGATTGTGCGATGCGGCCTCCTTGGCCGCTTCCTGCACCTTGAGCAGCATGGCCATCAGGGTCGGCGACAGGCGTTCGAGCCCCTGCCCCCTCGCTGGCCTGGCGGTCTTCGGCTCGGCGGCGGCGGGAGCCTGGATGGCCGGCGTGCTGGGCGGCGCGGGCGCCACCGGGGCGGCAGCGACAGGCGTCGGGCCGGTTGGAGCCTGAACGGTCGGCGTCTGAACGGTGGGCGTGGGCGCGACCGCGCCCTGAGGCGTCGGCGCCTGAGCCTGCGGCGGCCGCGCCTGCGCGGCGGCATTGGCCGCTTCCAGCTTCTCCTTGAGCTGCTCGACCAGCCCGGCGGCGTTCTGGCTCGCCTGCGCGACGACCGCCGAGATCGTCGCCGGCGCTAGCGGATTGGCCGCTGTTACGACAGGCCTGGCCTCGACGGGCTTCGTCTCGACAGGCTTCGTCTCCACAGGCTTGCCGGGCGCAGGCTTCACGTACGCCGGCTTGGCCGCCGCGATCGTGATCGTCTGCGTCTCGGTCTTGCCCTTCTTCGCCTTGATCGCCTCGATCGCGGCCAAGGCGGCGTCCATCGGGCTCACCACCCGGGCGGAGCTCACAGCCATCTTGTCGTCCCACCATCTTATTTTGACGCGGGAGTACGGCGGTTAAGCTTGCATGATCGCCAACGAACATCGTTAGCGCGCAGATTATTCGTGGTGAACGGGTTCTCCCCGCATGGAGAAACCCCCGCGCCTTTCGGCCCGGGGGTTCAAAATCCTAAGCCTCGACGAGGGGGTTAGTGCACGGCCCGCCGGCGGCCGGTGAACAGGCCCAGCAGGAACAGCAGCAGGATCGCACCGGCCGTGGCGACCAGCAGGCTGCCGATTACGCCGCCGAACTCGATGTTCAGCATGCCCGCGATGAACGAACCCAGAAAAGCGCCCACGACGCCGACGATCAAATTCGTCAGGAGCCCGTGATTGCGCCGCATCACCTTCTCGGCGATCCAACCGGCTAGGATGCCGATGATGATCGCCATGATCAGTCCTACGCCACTCATTTCATTTCTCCTCAGCGTGTGTCGGACCTCAAATGCGGACCTCGGTTCGCGGTTGCACGGTAACGGAGAGTTAAACGTCGCCATGGCAAAACCTCGGCCATGTCGCTGAACGTCCAGTCCGTGACCTTCTTCCCGGTTCCGCCGGTGCGGCCGGTCGTGCTCGACCGCGATCGCGAGGTGCAGAAGACCGCCCAGCCCGAGCAGGCGTCTGCGCCGGCCCGCCCGCTGACCGGCCAGGCCACCGGCCGCCTCGTCGACATCCGCGTCTAGGCGCTCAGCGCCGCCTGCAGCTCGAACCTGACCCCTTCCGGGGCATAGGTGGTTTGCGCGCGCCCCTTCAGGTCACCCTTGGAGAGGCTGGCGATCAGACGGGAGCCGAACCCCTGACGCGATGGCGGCCGCACCGGCGGCCCGCCGCTCTCGATCCAGCTCAACGACAAGGCGCCGTTCGCAGCGGCCCACCGAACCTCCACCCGTCCATCCGGCGCGCCCAGCGCCCCGTACTTGGCCGCGTTCGTGGCCAGTTCGTGCAGCACCAAGCCGATGGCCTGCGCCTCGGAGGCGCTCAACCGCACAGGCGGCCCCTCGATCGCAACGCGGCCGCCGAACGGCCGCAGGCCCTGGTTGGCCAGCACCGACAGGTCCACGCCCGTCCAGGCGTTCTGGGTGAGCACGTCGTGCGTCCGCGCGAGCGCCACAAGCCGCCCCTCGAAATCGTCGACGAAGCCTTCCAGGCTCGCTGCGCTGCGGGCAGTCTGCGCCGCCATCGACTGGACCGTGGCCAGGTTGTTCTTCACCCGGTGGTTCAGCTCGGCGAGCATCAGGGCCTGGCGCTCGCGGGCCTCCACCTCCTCGGTGATGTCCTGCACCATGCCAAGAACATGGGTTGGTCGGCCGTCGGGAGCGAACAGCACCTGGCCCGAGCCGCGGACCCAGCGTTCGACGCCCTCTCGGTCTGTCGTCCGGTGCTCGGTCACGTAGCGGCCGCCGTTCAGTCCGCCCAGCGCCGCCTCGTAGGCCGCCCGCATGGCCGGCGCCTCGTCCGGCCGCAGCCTGGAGACATAGGTGGCGTAGTCAATGGGCGCGTCTGCGGCCACGCCGAACAGCTCGCGGGTCCGCGCATCCCAGCTCACCTGATCCAACGTGAGATCGTATTCCCAGAGACCCAGGCCGGCTGCGCTCAAGGCTAGCTGCAGCCTCGCCCCCTGCTGCGCCGCCTCACGTTGCGCCTCGCGCCGCGCGCTGATGTCCAGGAGTACGAACGAGACGCGGGGCTTCCGGCCGGGGATCGGCGAGAAGGTGCCCAGGAACCACCCGGACTTCCCGCCCTCGAGCCTGAACTCGTATTCGCGGGTCAGCGTCGTCTGCCGGTCCCAGCAGCGGCGCAGCGTCCCCAGCCGCTCGTCGATCTGCGCCTCGGATAGGCCCAGCTCCCGTCCGCAGCGACCGTTCAGCCCATCGGCCGGCAGACCGTAGAACGCCGCCGCATTGCGGTTGGCCATCAGATAGCGGTAGTCGTCCTCCAAGAGCTCGAACACGCCCGCCATCACGTCGGCCGCTTCGAACATCGCCTCGAGCAGCGCCGGCCCGCCGGCTTCGCTCCAGCGATCCTCCAGGGCGTCCTCAGGTAACGTCACGCAGTACGGCTCCGGCGAATGGGCCGGGACCACACAACAACGATCCTGGCTTGGCAATGCGGCGTTTGCCCGCCGCTCAGGCCATCCAGCTCAGCGGCCCGTGCTCTAGCGGCCGCACTGCCGGCCGCGGCGCGGTCGGGCCCCGCCGATTGGCTGCGAACTCACCGAAGGCGTCTGCTCCGTGACTGGCGCTGTCATGCAGCGGGCCCAGATAGCTGCGCGTGGACCGGCTCCAGCGCTTCCGATAGCCGCGCAGGCGGTCCAGTCCCGCCGCGCACTTCTCCGCGTCGAACCAGGTCAGAGGGATCAGGGTGCGCGAGGCGTTGATCCGCTCCTCGCGGTCCATGGCCACCCCGACCGAGATCGGCGACACGCCGAGCCCGCTCAGCGTCTCGAACCGGCTGCGGCCGGCGGCCCCGAGCTCCCGCACCATCACGTCGTGCGGGAGGTGATGCGCCCCATAGGCATAGGGCTTGCCGGCCAGGGCGTGACGGACGATGGCGTCCAGCCCCTCGCCTGAGGCCTCGAAATAGTCGATCGCCCGGACTTCGCGCCCGACCTGCTGGAAGAACCAGATGGCCGTGTAGTCGTCGATCCCCAGATCCCAGGCGGTGTCCACCTTCAGCGCCGGGTCGTAGGGCACGCGCCCGATCCGGCCGGCTGCCTCGGCGTCGCGCAGGGCGCTCCCGAAATAACTGCCCGGGACCGCGGCGTTGAAGTCGACGAGGTACTCGGAGGCGAACCGCGCCTCTCCCTCCTCGACCGATCCCAGCTCCGCCACCAGCTCGGCTCGCTCTCGCGCCAACTGCTCGGGGGTGAACACCTGCGTGTCATAGGCCGACGCCCGCAGCGTTAGCCATTCGTCCGGCCGCTGCGCTCGGCTCTCGAACGCGCGAGTCGCGTGGTTCAGGCCTCGGGGCGTCCATAGGAACAACGCCCAGCCGCCGTTCTCCGCCAGGATCGGCCGCAGGTAGGTCCAGGCGTCGGGCTTGGCCAGTGACCACTCGGAGAACACCACGCCCACCGGCGGCGAGCCCACCAGGCTGTTGTAGTTGTCCGAGCCCGCCAGCTGCCATATCGAGCCGTTCTTCAGCTCGATCTTCATGTCCTTCTCCCAACGCTTCAGCCGCATGTCGCGGGGGAAGGCCTCGTCGATGCGCCGCTTGCCCGTGTGCGGGTTGACGGCGTCCCAGATCGCCTTGCGCGCCTGGGAGGCCTCGGGCAACAGGTGCCAGTAGACGCCCTGCTTCGCTGTCGCGGCCGCGGCCGCCCAGTTCAGCGCCACGTCGTCCTTGCCCCACCGGCGGTGCGCCGCCACGTCGGCGCGCTTGCCGCCGTCCTGGAGGTAGTCCCAGAGCTTCTCCTGATGGTCCCGCGGCTGCCAGTCGCCGACCACCTTCACCAGTGGAGGGCCCGCGGCCGCCCTGCGCGGGCTCACCGCTCCACCTGCTGCACACTGTCGATCGCCTCGATGTAGCTGGTCCCATCCTCGCGGAAGGCGCGCTCGAACCGGCGGATGACGAAAGTCTGCACGTGGTTGCGCTCGCCGCCGCCGGCGCGCCTGTCGCTGAACCGGCTGGGGTCCAGCAACTCGGCGTGGCGCATCAGGGTGGCGACCTTCAGCTTGTCGGCGTTCACCGTCGCAGCCGTGGCCGCCATGGCCACCTCGAGCGCCTTCTCGAACCTGGCTTCCGCGGCGATCAGCCGGGCCTCCTCGACGGCGTCGGCGAACTCGGGACGCGTTCTCCGCCAGTGATAGAAAATGCCATAGCTCGGCATGCCCGCTTCCTTGCAGAAGTGGCTCCAGCTCTCGCCGGCCGCCAGGCGCTCGCAGATCTTCTGCGTGATCGCCTTGGAATAGGGGACGTGGATGGCGCTGCCGTCGGCGCGGCGCGGCTTCCGCCGCGCTAGTGCGCATTGCGTGACCTCTTTCGTGGTCATGGGGTCTCCTTCGATCAGATGCAGGTTGGATGGCAGGGCGCCGCCCCCTTCGGCGGCGATCTCGCGCGCCTGGGCGAAGGCCTCCGCGAAAGCGGGATACTTCGCGCGCCAGGCGTAGAGCGTCCCGCAGGCAGGCATGCGCCCGCGGCCGGCGATCCGCGTCCACAGCTCGCCGGCCGCAATGCGGCGGCAGATCTCGCGGCCAAGCTCAGGCGTGTAGCAGGCGCGTATCACCTGGCCACGCAGGCGCGGCCGTCGCGCCGGACGTTTCGGGCCTCTGGCCATGCAGATCTCCTCACATCTCCGCGCGCCGCTTGCGCACGGCCGAAATGTTCGTATTTTGTTCTTATGGTACGCGTTCGCTACACGGGCATCGCCCAGCCGCAGAAGGAGTTCGAGGCGCTCGCGCCGTACGTGGAGATCATCCGCGATCTGCGCCGCGCCACCCGCCGGGGCAGCAAGGACGAACAGGCGCTCACGGCCCTACTCCACGTCCTCGACACCGCCGCCTATCACTTCACACAGGAGCCTGGGTTCTACGGCCCCGTCGCGCGCCAGGGATGAAACGGGTCCCCGCGGTCGTTCCCTTCCGTGGCCGGACGACGCCGGCTGGATCACATGATGGCGGACGGGTGCAGGACATCACGCTCTACGGCTTGGACGAAGACGGCGCCGTGGTGTCCGCTGAACACATCATGGTGCCGACGATGGAAGACGCGTTCGCGCTCGCAAGGGAACGGCGGCAACGCTTCTTCCGGATCGAGATCTGGCAGGGATCCGTCTGCATCTATCGTAGTCCGCTCGAAGCAGACTGAACGAAAAACCCCCGGTCCTCGGGACGGGGGACCGGGGGCTCACGACAGGCGGGATGAACAGTTGGGGCTCGTTCGACACCCGCTCAGACCAGACCGACGGCGCCTACGCCTGAGCTTCGACGCCATCCGGACAACGGTTCAGCTGAACCTGGGTTCCGACTCTTCAATATGATGGCTTTTCTCTACAGCCAGGCGCTGACCGATCGTGCAAAACGGGCAGCTTGCAAAGCCTGCTCTGATCGAACCTGGCCAGCGGGATCGCCTTGTTCGCCGCTTTGACGATGAGCCTTCTGGACTTTCCGCCCCAGAGACTTCGGCGTATCCCCTTGCTGCAGGAGACCTGTCATGAAGACCCTAACCCGAACTGCGCTCGCTGCGCTCGCGATCACCCTTCTTGGCGCCGGCTCAGTCGCCGCCGCCGAGGCCTGCGCCTGCTGCAAGGAAGGCCAGAAGATGGCCTGCTGCGACAAGATGCAGGACAAGCCCACTGCCCCGAAGCCCGGCGAGGCGCCGGCGCCGGCGCCTGAGCACAAGCACTAGATGCTGCATCGCCGGACCCTGCTCGCCACCCTACCGGCAGCGTTGGCCGCTGGTCCCGCCTGCGCCACCCCGCCGCGCGAGGTGACGGTCTACAAGAGCGCATCGTGCGGTTGCTGCGGCGGCTGGGTCACCGCCATGAGCCAGGCGGGGTTCCGGCCGAAGGTGGTCACCCAGGACGACATCAGTCCGGTCTGGCGCCGTCACGGCGTCCGCGACGAGCTTTCTTCCTGCCATGCCGCTGAGATCGGCGGCTACCTTACGATCGGCCATGTGCCGCCGGCGGACGTGGTCCGCCTGCTGAGCGAACGTCCCCGCGCCGTCGGCCTCACCGTGCCCGGTATGCCGTGGGGCTCGCCTGGGATGGAGCGACCCGATGGTCGCCGCGAGGCCTACGAAACCCTCCTGCTCCTCCCCGGCGGCAAGACGCGCGTCTTCGCGAAACACGTCTGATCGGCACGCGCACCGCGCCGTTCAGGCCGAGGCGTCCAGCGGGGCGCGGATCCGGCAGATCAGGCCTTCCGGCTCGTAGGCCAAGGTCACCTCGCCTCTGAGTTCCGAGGCAAGGCCGCGCTCGAGCAGGCGCGAGCCGAAGCCGCGCCGCGCCGGCGGCGTTACAGGCGGTCCGCCACGCTCCAGCCACTCGATCGACAGCCGCCCATCCTCCACCATCCAGGTGAGATCGACGTGGCCTTCGGGCCGGCTGAGCGCGCCATACTTCAGCGCGTTCGTGCCCAGTTCGTGGAACGCCATCGATAGCGCCAGCGCCGACTGCGTCGCCAACAGCACGCGCGGCCCCGACACGCGCACCCTCGCGCCCACGCCGGTCAGGGCGTCCAGAACGCCGTGGGCGATGTCGCCCACGCCGGCGCCGTCCCACTGTTCCCGGGTCAGGATGTCGTGAGCCGCGGCCAGGGCCGTGATGCGGTTCAGGAACGCCTCCCGTGCCTGCGGTAGGCTCTCGGTCCCGCGCAGGGTTTGCATGGCGATCGCCTGGACCGTGGCGAGGTTGTTCTTTACGCGGTGGTTCAGCTCCAGGACCATGAGCTTCAGGTGGTCCTCAGCCAGCTTCTGCTCGTGGATGTCCTCGGTTGTGCCGTACCAGCGCACGATCCGCCCTTCCGCATCCCGCCGCGGGAAGGCTCTGGAGCGAATCCAGCGGTGCTCACCGTTTGTGCGCCGCACCCGGTGAACGATGTCGTAGGGCTCGCCGGTCGCCACCGAGCGACCCCAGACGTCGAACGTCCGCTGCACGTCGTCGGGATGCAAACCGTCGGCGTAGGTGGAGCCCAGCCCGCTCGTGCCCGTCCACAGCTCCCACCGCGGCGCCACCCGGTCCAGCTGCCCGTCCGGCCGCGCCGTCCAGGCCACCTGCGGGTTCAGCTCGGCGGCGTGCCGGTAGTTCTCTTCGCTCTCGCGCAACGCGGCCTCGGCCGCGAGCCGCTCGCTTGCGTCCCTCAGCAGGACCTCGACGGCGGCGCCGCCGTCCCACTCGATAAGGGCGGCCGTCGTTTCCACTGTGACCCGCGAGCCGTCGGGCCGGATGATGTCGACTTCCGACGGACCCACGGTCTCGCCCTGCATCATCCGCCGGATTCGCTCGTTGACCCGCGCCTGGTGCTCCGGCGCGTTGAACTCCTTGGGCGAGCGCCCGACGAGCTGATCGGGCCGCTCCACACCGTAAAGCTTCGCCGCCGCCTTGTTCGCGTAGACGAACCGCTCGTCCTTGTTGATGACCAAGGCGTCGGGGCTGAGGTCCGCCAGCGACCGGAAGCGGGCGTCGCTTTCCTGTTGCGCGGCCTCGGCCCGCTTGCGGTCCGTGATATCCAGCACGAACTCGAAGCCTGTGCCGTCCGGCAGCAGCTTGGCCGCGAACAGCGCCCACCAGCGGCTGCCGTCCTTCCGGGCATATTCCTTCTCGTAGGGCGTGGTCTCGCCGCGCTCTTTGAGTTCTGCGAACGCCTGCTCCGAACGCTCCAGCCACTCGGGCGGAGTGAGCGCTCTCCAGGTGAGCTCGCCCCGCTCGAGTTCCTCGCGCGCGTACCCGCTCATCCGCAGGAAGGCGTCGTTCGCGTCGGTCAGCCGGCCATCCATGTCGAAGTAGATCGCGCCGACTGTTTCAATCTCCAGCGCCGTCCGAAACTTCGCCTCGCTGGCCTTCAGCGCCCGCTGAGCGACGTGCGTCTCGGTGACGTCATGGCCCTCACAGAAGAGGCCGGTCACCTGCCCCTGCGGATCGGTCACGGGCTCGTAGATGAAGTCGACGAAGCGCTCCTCGGTGACGCCGCCGCCCCGCGCGAGCCGCACCGGCATATGGTGCGCCACGTACCGCTCGCCCGTCTGGAACACGCGATCGAGCAGCTCGAAGAAGCCCTGGCCCTCCAGTTCCGGAAAGACCTCCCGCGCGCTGCGTCCGATGAACTCGCGGCTGCCGAACAGCCGCCGGTAGCTCTCATTCACGAACTCGAAGGTGTGGGTGGGTTCACGAAGGACCGCCACGAAGCCGGGCGCCTGCTCGAACAGCCGCCGCTGCCGCTCCTTCTCCTCGGTCAGACGCCGCTCGGCGAAGACCTGGTCGGTAATCTCGGTACAAGCGCAGAAGAAGCCGCCAACCTTCCCGGCGTCGTCCCGGATCGGCGTGTAGGAGAACGCGAAGTGGGTCTCCTCCGGATAGCCTTTCCTCTGCATGACGAGGGTTATGTCGTCCATGTGCACGCCGTGGCCGGCATAGGCCTGGCTGACGATCAACTCGAGGTCGGCGCGGATCTCCGACCAGACTTCCAGGAAGTGGCGCCCCAGCGCGGTGGGGTGCTTCTGCGCCAGCACCTCGCCGTAGGCGTCGTTGTAGATCAGCGTCTGCTGCTCGCCCCAAACCACGAACATCGGCTGCTTGGAGCCCAGCAGGACGCTCACCAGGGTCTTCAGCGCGGGGGGCCAGCCCTCGGGCCGGCCCAGCGGCGTGCGGGCCCAGTCGTGGGCTGCGATCCGCTCCGCCATGCCGGCATCTGCGTCCACACCCCGCCGCGGGGGCAGAGCCAGCTCCTGAGCGCTCATCACCGACATCAGACCGTCTCGCGCCGGCTCACGCCCACCATCCGGTCGTCCTGGTAGACCTCCACGTGGTCGCAGCTCGCGTGGGCGGCGATCACCTTGAACGACCAGGCCAGCGCGGAGGCGTCATCGTCGAAGCTTTCGGCCTCGAGGGATACGGGCGACCCGTCGCTGCGCCGGCAGTGGAAGGTGTAGAAGGACAAGCCCCGCCCCGTTCTCTGGACGCCATACCGGCGCGCGTGCGCCCATATGGTCGTTTAACTCTGCGGCCAAGCGTGACTGTGATCAAATCCTTCATGCCGCTGATCGATTTCATCAAGGCGCCTGCGTCGCTGTAGGAACTGGCGTCCTCGGCCCGCCTTTTGATAGGACGCATCGGATCCGGCATTTCGCCGCCTTCCTGGATTACCGCTTCGGAGCCCGATCCTGTCCCTCACCGCCCCAACGAAGACGCCAGAGCAGCTGATCTCAGAGGCCGAGGACGCCGAGCGCATGGCGGCGGTCGTGAGCTATCGCAAGGACAAGGAAGCCCTGCTGCAGCGCGCCGCCCAGCTTCGCGATGCGGCCGAGAAGGCGCGCCCCGCCGGCCAATAGCGCCCACTGAGGCGGTTCACGGCTTCTTCACCCCCTGACGCCCAGGTTGCATGCCGTCACGAGGGAGTTGAGCGCAGATGGCGTCGCAATGGCTGGTCCAGGTCTGTTGCTCCGCCTGCGGGACGCCGGTCGAGGCGCCCCTGCCGGACCTCCCCGGCCGAAGCGCCCTGCCCTGCAACGACCCGGCCTGCGTGGGCGAGGCCCGACTGCCGGACGATCTCGTGGAGTCCGCGCGTTTCCTGTTCGAGGAGAGCCGCCGCCGCCTCGCCGCCCGCTGAGGCGCTCTGTCCCGGAACCCGCGCGCCCCCGCCCCGTTGCCTCGGGGACAGATCACGCAAGAGGGAGACTCCCCATGACCCAGGGCGCCGACGACAACCAGGAAGCCCAGCAAGAGGGCGGCCGCCGCGGCAAGGAAGGCCACCTCGGCGGCGGAGACAAGGACGGCCATCTGACGCCGCAGGCCGACGCGAAGGGCGGCGAGGCCGAAGGCGGCCGCCAGATCGCACAGGACAGCCAGCAGTCCTCCGGCCAGGGCATGGGCCAGAGCTGATCTTCGCTGGGAGCCCGGGCGCGGTCTTCGACGGTGCCCGGATCTTCCCAGAAACGCGCGCGGAAGTCAAGAACAAACCAGGAACTTCGCGCGACCTGGAACCAAGCTGAACCGTAGGCGTTTTGCCCCCCGATAGGGGGACAGATGAGCCAGACATCGCGACGCGTCCGCGACGACTTCGAAGCTTCGCTGTTGGACGCCATTCCGTTCATGCGGGCCTTTGCCCGCACGCTCTGCCACGACGCCGACCAGGCCGAGGACCTCGCCCAGGAGACCCTGGTCAAGGCTCTCTCCTGCCGCCATCAGTTCCAGCCTGGCACCAACCTGCGCGCCTGGCTGTCGACCATCCTGCGCAACCGCTTCTACTCCGGCCAGCGCCGCTTGCGCTGGCGCGGCGAGTACGACTCCGAGGCGATGGAACGCACCCTCGTCGCGCCCGACGACCCTTCCGTCACAGTCGAGCTGGAGGACGTCCGCCGGGCCCTGGGCATGCTCCCCGACTTCCAGCGCGAGGCCCTGATCCTCGTCGGCGCCGGCGGCATGAGTTACGAGGAAGTGTCCCATATCGCCGGCTGCCCGGTGGGCACCGTGAAGAGCCGCGTCCGCCGCGCCCGCGACGAGCTGACCTCGATCCTGTTCGAGGGCCGCACGACCCCGCAGGCCAGCGCGCCGGCGCCGCTCGACGCCATCGTCGAGGATTTCGACCGCCTCCGCCGCGGCCGCGACGCCGCCTGACCCCGCCGGCCGCAATCAGGCCGGTTCCTCACTTTCCAAAAAAGGCGGCCCCGCCAGCGCCGGGCCGCCTTTTTCTCGTCCCTAGCGGCCGTAGATCCGGTCGAGCACCCGCGCCGCGTCGACAAGCCGCTCGGCCGCCGGGTCGAACCGCTGGTCCGACGCCAACCTCTCGGCCCAGTCCGCCGCCGCCCGGCCGCCCCAGGCGTCTGGCGGGCTGGCCAGGGTCTCCCGAGCCGTGCCGCGGTACCGCTCGGCGCTGAAGTCGTAGAACGAGCCACCGACGTTCTTCAGCGCCGCCCCGCCGCCGGTCCCGTAGAACGACGCCTCGATGATCGCGTCGCACCCGGCCTGCAGCCGCCATGAACAGGCCAACCGCACCGCCGCGCCGCTGGCCAGCTCGAGCGTCGCCACCGCATAGTCCTCCACCCGGTCCGTCCGGCCGGCCAGCGGCTCGCCGCCGGAGAACAGCTTGCTGGAGACCTCGGTCACCTCCGGGAAGTCGAGCGCCCAGAGCGCCAGGTCGACCAGGTGGACTCCGAGGTCCATCACGCAGCCGCCGCCCGAGAATTGCGGGTCGTAGAACCACGCCTTGTCCGGCCCGTAGGCGTTGTGGAACACCAGGTCGACGGCATGCACCCGGCCCAGCTCGCCGGCCTGCAGCAGCTCGCGGATCGCTCGCATCCCGTCGGTGAATCGGTACGACAGGTCCACCGCCAGCAAGCGGTCGGCCGCCCGTGCGGCTTGCACCACCGCCTCCACCTCCGCGGCCGTGCGGCCGAGCGGCTTCTGGCAGAAAACCGCCGCCCCGCCCGCCAGCGCCTTGATCGACTGCTCCGCGTGCAGGGCCGAGGGCGTGGCGATCACCACCCCGTCCACACCGGCCGCCAGCAGGTCGTCCAGGTTCGACACCAGCTCTGCGTGCGGCGCGAGCTTGCCGGCCTCGGCCGCCATATCCGGCGACGGATCTGCGATGGCGGCGATCTCCACCGCGCCGGTGGCCGCGATCGCCTCCATGCGGTGCCGACCGATCCAACCCACGCCGAGAAAGCCCACCTTGGGCTTCACGTCCTGCCTGCTGCTCTTGGGCTTCTCCGCCAGGGCTTCGCTCATCGGAAGGTCACCAGCGCCTTGAGGAAGCCGTCCGGCCGGTCCCGGGTCGCGTTCAGGGCCTCGTCCAGCCGTTCCAGAGGATAGGTGTGGGTGTACAGCGAGCCCGGGTCGAGCCGGCCCGAGGCGACCGCCTCCACCGCCTCGCGGATCCCCTGCGCGTAGACCTGGGGATCCCGCTCGTGGGCGTTGATCACGTCCAGCCCGCGCCAGTTCCACAGCTGCATGTTCACCTGGCGCGGCCCGTCCTGGTGATAGCCGGCGATGATCAGCTTGCCTCGCTCCATGGTGAGCTCGGCCGCCAGGTCCAGCGGCCACTGCTTGCCGACGGCCTCGATCACACGGTCGCAGAAGACTCCGCCCGTCAGTTCGCGGACCCGCTCGATGATCTTCCAGTGGTCATCCATCGGCACGACCTCGGCCGCGCCGTACGCCTTCGCCACATCGAGCGAGAACGGCCGGCGCGAGACGGCGATCACCCGTGCGCCGGCGTCCGTCGCCAGCCGGGTCAGGATCGCGCCCAGGAAGCCGATACCGACAATCGCCACCGTCTGCCCCGCCTGGATGTCGGCTCGGCGGAAGATGTTCATGGCGCAGCCCAGCGGCTCGCCCGGGAACGGCTTGCCAGCCAGGGTCTCCGGCAGCTTCACCACAGCCCCGACATCGGCGATGTCCCACTCGGCGTAGCTCTTGTGGCTCAGCGCCGCCACCCGGTCACCCAAGCTCAGGCCCTGGACCCCCTCGCCGAGCCCATCGATGACACCCCAGCCCTCGTGGCCCAGCGCGCCGGGCTCGGTGGGAAAGGTCATCCACTCCGGCCCTTCCCACGGCGTCAGGTTCGAGGCGCAGACGCCGCAGCCTTCGAGGCGCACGCGCACCTGGCCGGGGCCGGGCTCCGGCAGCGCCACCTGGTCCAGCACGATCTTCCCCGGCCCCGCCAGCACGGCGGCCCGCATCACAGGCTTCTCGGCCAAGGCCTCGCTCATCGCCCCACCCTCACGCTGAAATCATCGGTCAGGGGAGCGCATGACAACCGAAGGCCCGCCCGCCGCTCGGCGTGCGTCCTTGCGTCGGCTATGACGGCATCTCCCACGCCAGGAACAACTACTTAGGTGGAGCTTGGTTCCTGGCCCGACCAGGGACATCTGTCCGAAGATCACGACGCCGGACACATCTTGACCGCCGCCATCCCGTCCGGTTTGTCGACGGCTCACAAGGGGAGAGCCGCATGGACACGCGCCGCCTGGGACCGTTCGAGGTCTCCGCCATCGGGCTCGGTTGCATGAGCCTGTCCCACGCCTACGGCACGCCTCCGCCACGAGAGACCGCCGAAGCCGTGCTCAAGGGCGCGCTGGACGCCGGCTACACCTTCTTCGACACCGCCGCGGTCTACGGCATGGGCCACAACGAGACCTTGGTCGGCGAGGTCCTGAAGCACCGCCGGAAGGACTTCGTTCTCGCTTCGAAATGCGGCCTGACCAACGGCGACAGGCGCGAGCTGAACGGACGCCCCGAGGTGCTCAAGGCCACCTGCGAGGCCAGCCTGAGGCGGCTGCAGACGGACACGATCGACCTCTACTACCTGCACAGGTGGGACAAGGCTGTGCCGATTGAGGAGAGCGTCGGCGCGCTCGCCGAGTTGGTTCGCGAAGGAAAGATCCGCACCATCGGCCTCTCGGAGGTGTCCGCAGACACCCTGCGCCGGGCCCACGCGGTCCATCCGATCACCGCCTTGCAGACCGAGTACTCCCCCTGGACCCGCAACCCCGAGATCGCCGTGCTCGAGGCCTGCCGCGAACTCGGCGTGACCTTCGTCGCCTTCTCGCCAGTCGCTCGGGGGTTCCTGGCGGGCGGCGTGCGTGACACCGCCGACCTCCAGCCCGGTGACCTTCGGCTGGGCATGCCGCGTTTCCAGGGCGAGAACTTCGAACACAACCTTCAGCTTCTCGCCCGCTTCGAGGAGATTGCGAGGGAGGCCGGCTGCACCCCGGCGCAGTTGTGCCTGGCCTGGCTGCTGGCGAAGGACGCGACTCTCGTGCCGATCCCCGGCACGGCGAACCCGGACCACATGCGGGAGAACGCCGCCGCGGCCGAGGTGCGCCTTTCGCCCGAAATCATCGCCCGTGTGGACGAGGTGGTGAACCCACAGACGGTGGCGGGTCACCGCTACAGCCCCGCCCTGCAAGCCTCGATCGACACAGAGGAGTAGGCGGACGGGACGAGCCATCGGCTACCGGCCGGTCTGCGCCAGTATGTCGAGCGCCACCTTCAGGACCGCCTCAAGCCGCGAGGCGTCCCGGTCGCCGCCCGCCGCCTCTCTCGGGGTGAGTTCCTGCCCACAGCACAGGTCGCAGGCCGCGATCAGGTCGTTCTGTCCAAGCAGCTGCGCCCGGTAGCGGGCGAGTTCCGCCTCCGCCTGCCGGCGGCCCTCGGCCATCTTGAGCAGCAGGGCTAGTCCCGGCCCGTCGCCCCCCCCGCCCGGCTGCACCTCCAGCGTCGAGCCGATTGTCGGCGCGGCGCCGGCCCGGCGGAACGCCGCGCCGTATCGCTCGCCGGCCTGGGCCTGCCGGAGGGTAAGACGCCCCTTCTTGGTCAGCCAGGCGAGCCCGCATTGTCGACGGTAGGGCCCGGTACGAGCGCTGCCCTCCGGCTCGGTCTTCACGATGACAGACCCACGCGCGCGGGACAGCGCCACCGTTTCCGCCACACCTTCAGCGACGGCGCGGCTCTCGGCGCGCGCCCTTTCCCGTGCCTCCAGGATCTGCAGTCGCTCTCGCGTGGCGCGCGCCGGATCGAACGGCCTTCCCATGCTCGTGTACTCGCCTTTCGGAAATCGATTGGATCAGCGGGCGCCGCGCGCCACGACGGCGTCGGCCAAGCGGTAGACGGACTCACCCGCCGCCCGGTCGCCCTCGATGACCACCAGGCCTGCGGCCGTGTGCGCCATCAGCTCTCGAAGGAATTGAGCCCGCTCGTCGGGCGCGCGCCTGGCCAGCGCGCCGGCCACCAGAGCCGCGGCGTCCTGGGTGGAGGTCATCGGGGGCGCTCCGGAAGCACGGGGAAGCCGCCCTCGGCCACGACCTGCGTCACGTGCAGGTCGTGGCGCGCAAACCGCGGCCGCATCGGGTCCCAACCCTTCCGCGCCTGGAACGTCCGCTCCAGACGTAGGGCGACCTTAAGGGAGAGGCCGAGTTGGACGCGCGCGTGGGCCGCCGGGGCGCCGCCATGCCGCAAGGCCGCGTAGGCGGCTTTCGCGTGGGGAGAGTGAGATGGATGAGCTGCCGTCATGCGAGAACTGTATGTTAGATACAGCGTTTGCGCCAAACGATTTTGTAGATTATCTACAGCGCCAAACCGCCGCAGGATTTTGGATGGCCGACCGCTCGCACAGGCTTCGTGAAGCTCGCCTCGCCAAGGGTTTCGAGACCGCCGCCGCGGCGGCGGACGCGTTCGGCTGGAACCGCAACACCTATGCGTCCAACGAGAACGGCAACGCGCCCTTCTCTTATCGCCGGGCGAAGGAGTACGCCGCCGCCTTCGGCGTCCGCTCCGACTGGCTCTATGACGCGACGGGTCCTATGCGGCCAACCGCCGAGCCAGGCTTCGTGCCGATCATCGGCCGGGTGGGCGCCAATCCGGACGGCACGGTCCTCTTCGCCACGGGGCAGGACCCGGCCGATCTCGCCCCGATCCCACCCGGCGGGACCGACAAGGCCGCCGCGCTTCTCGTGGTCGGCCACTCCATGCGCGGCGTGGCTGACGACGGCTCACTGATCTACTTCGAGGACCAGCGCACGCCCCCCACCCCCGACATGCTGGGCCATGTCGTGGTGGTGGAGGTGGATACCGACGAAGTCCTCGTGAAGCGTCTGCTGCGCGGCTCCCGCGCCGACCGTTTCGACCTCGAGAGCGTGGCCGGGCCGACGCGCCACGACGCACGCCTGCGCTGGGCCGCGCATATCACCGCGATCATCCCGCCCTATCAGGCTCGCCGGATCATCCGCGGCGCGGCCTGAAGCTGCCGTAGCTTAGCTACAGCGCGTACTGTACAAGATCTACATACGTGGACGCGCGGGGGCGGCCGGCCTTATCTGCTGCCCATGTGCAATGAATACCGCTTCAAGCAGTCCCTGGACCGCATCGCCCAGGAGTTCAGCGAGCTCAAGCTGCCGCTGCATTGGCTGGGCGGTGCGCCGAACCTGGAGCCTCGGGAGTCCATTCGTCCGACCGACCTTGCCCCAATTCTGCTGGGCGCGCCGGAAGGCGTCGAGCTGAAGCAGCTACGCTGGGGGTTCGTGCAGCCCGGCCGGGCACCCGTCATCAACTTCCGCTCGGAAGGCCGGCGCTTCCCGAACGGCCGTTGCCTGATCCCCGCCGACGGCTTCTACGAATTCACCGGCACCACCAAGCCGAAGTCGAAGTGGCTCTTCGAGCGGACCGACGAGCGGGAGCTGTTCTGCATAGCCGGCTTGGTCCGCGACGACCGCTTCACCATGCTGACCTGCGAGCCGGGCCCAGACATCGCCCCGTACCACGACCGGCAGATCGTCATCCTGCACCGCCGTCACTGGGCAGACTGGCTCGGGGCCGCCGAAGCCCAGCCGCCGATCGGCCCCCTGCCCGCTGGCAGCCTGAAGGTCAGCCAGGTGCGCTGAGGGACGCGGCGCGGTAGGCTCCAGCGAACACAGGGACACGCATGCGCAAGCTGATCACCCTCTTGAGCGCGATCGCGGCGGGGTCCGCGGTCAGCGGGTGCGCCCAGAGCTACTATGCCCTCGAGCGCCTGAATCACGACCTTTGCACCCAACGCGCCACGCCGGACTGCCTGGACAACGGCTATGTGCGAGCAGGCGCGACTATCCTCGCCGATCCCTATTTCGGGCGCCCGCCCCGCCAGCCCTCTGACCTCGGCGAACCGGCGGCCCTCTAGACGGGTCGCGGCGCGAGGTCCGCCCCGTAGAGCTCCCGCGCCCAGCCCGGCAGGTCAGGCGCCACCAGCACCGGCAGCCCGGCTTGGAACAGCATCACTCGACGCGGCGGACGCCCAATGACGCTGTTGTCGAAGACGGCCCCGTGGTCGGCGATCAGCACCGCCTCGCGGATCAAGGCGGGGTTCCGCTCGTAGCGACCGCGGATGTTCGCCTCCGGCACCGGATGGCCGCCCTGGGTTTCACGGAACGCCACGCGCGCCACCGCCTGGTCGGCGGACTGCAGGTTGAGGTGATACACCGCGATCTCGTACCCCAGGTCCCGCGCACGACGGACCAGGTCGAGCTTGGAAGGGTGCGAAAACGTGGTCTCGACGATCAGGCTCTGGCGGGCGTCGAACAGCGCGGCGCGCCGAGCCTCCGCCAGCCGCTGGCCGAGCTGGGCGTCTTCACGGGTCACGGCATGCCGCCCGAGCGCCGCCAGGCTGAGGCGGTCCGGGTTGACGAACTCGGCGTCGGTGAGGCGCACGAGGCGGCTCTCGTAGAGGGACGTCTTGCCCGCCCCGTTCGGTCCCGCCAGCAGATGAAGGGTCGGCCGGCGCCCGGCCATCGATCAGCCGATCCGGCGCAGGTGGCCGTCCTCACGGCGAACGGAACGGCCCTGGTCATCGACGCCGACCGCGCCGTCTTGACCCCCGACCTTCGCATAGTAGGCCTCGGTCTCGGCGTCCCAGGGATCGCCGAACTGCAGGAAGAACGCGTTCCGTTCGGCCTCGCCGAGGTCCTCGTACTTCAGTCGGCCTTCCAGCGCCTGGCGCACGCGCTCGACACCGACGCCGGGGGTGCTCTCGAACATGCGGCCGATGCGGGCCCAGTGCTCCACTTGGGCGCCCAGCGAGCGGTTGAACACCTCCGCCTCGCGGCGGGCCTGATCAAGGAACTCGGCCGATAGCTTTACGGAAGCGTGGCGGGCAGCGGCCATGAGGCAAACTCCATCCCTGGTGTCAAAATGCCACCACCGGGACGAAGTTTCAAGGTGCGCCGCCCTTTCGAGCCCGCGTTAGGGCAGATCCTCAGCGAGGATCGCCATCTCGAACATGTACGAGCCGTCCTCGTCTTCGTCCTGGAACACGACGCCGACGAACTCCTCGCCGATGTAGACCTCGCAGGAGTCCTTCTGCTTCGGGCGCGGCACGAGGGTGATGCGCGCATTGGCGAAAGTCCCCCGCAGGTGGCCTTCGATCTTGCGGATAGCCTTCTCGTCCACGCCAACACTCCAGGATTCAGGGGATCAGTTCGCGGCGAACCTACCCGCTCGGGCGCGATCCGGAAACCTCAGATCACGTAGTCGTACACAGCCTCGGCGAGGGTGTGGTCCATGCTCTTGGCGGGCTCGTCGCAAGTGGGGCAGTTGACGAGCCGCGCCGGCACGCCGGCGGCAGTGCAACCGGCCGGCACGGGCTTTAGCACCACCGATCCCGAAGCGATCTTCGCGTAGTCGCCGATCCGGATGTTGCCCAGCACCTTGGCGCCCGCGCCCAGCAGTACGCCCTTGCCGATTTTCGGGTGGCGGTCTCCCCGATCGGCTCCGGTGCCCCCGAGCGTCACGCCCTGCAACATGGAGACGTCATCCTCGATGACCGCGGTCTCGCCGATCACGATGCCGGTGCCGTGGTCGATGAACACCCCGCGGCCGATCACGGTGGCCGGGTGGATGTCGACCTGGAAGATTTCGCTGGAGCGGCTCTGCAGGTAGAAGGCCAGGGTCTCCCGGCCTTGTTTCCAGAGCCAATGAGAGACCCGCTGCGTCTGCAGCGCCTGGAAGCCTTTGAAGAAGAGGAATGGCTGCACGTAGCCCTTGCAGGCGGGATCGCGCTCGAACACTGCCCGCAGGTCCGCCTCGGCCGTCTCCACCAGAGCCGGATCGCTGGCGTAAGCCTCCTCTGCGATGTCGCGGATGCTCATCGCCCGGAGCTCCTGGTCCCCGAGCTTGCGGGCAAGCTGGTACGACAGCGCGTCTCCCAGGTTCTTGTGGTTCAGGACGACAGCCGCAAGCAGGCTCGCCAGAGCCGCCTCGTGCTTGGACGCCGCATAGGCCTCGTTGCGCAGCGCCGCCCATACAGGCGGCGGCGCGGACGGATCAATGACTTCAAGGCGTTGGCTCACGGCATCCTCCCGGCCCATTAGCCGCTCTCCCTATCCTAGCATGGCGCGTGCCAGCGCGCCCGGCAAAGACCCTTCCCGAGCCATATGGTAGGCGCGAAGCAGCATCGCCACTGTCAGGACATCTTCGATGTGCCCAGCGAGTGCGGCGTCCAGCGCCTCCCGGAAAGGCACCCGCACCATGACCAGTTCCTCGGTGTCATCCGCCTCGTGGCCGGCCTCGCTCTCCGAGAGCCCAGTGGCGATGAACCCCACGGCCCGCTCATCGGTGATCGAGTTCGAGAGCTGCACCTTCAGCACCTGATGCCATTGCGCCGCCTGCAGCCCGGTCTCTTCGGCCAGTTCGCGCTGGGCGCTCTCCAGGGGGTCCACGTCCAGCTTGCCGCCGCCTTCGGGTATTTCCCAGCTGTAGTCGGCGAGGGCGAAGCGGTTCTGGCCCACCAGGACGATCGTCCCGTCGTCGTGCACGGGCAGCACCGCCAGCGCCAGGTTCTTCATGTGCACCAGCCCGTAGAGCGCCGGTCGTCCGGTCGGCGCCTCGGCGTCGTACTCGGTCACCCGTATCCAGGGGTTGTCGTAGACGAGGCGCTCAGCGTGGCGGCGCCACGGCCTGCCATGCGACCGCAGCCAGTCGGGTTTTTGCGACATGTTCTCAACTGGCCTTGCGGTGGGCGCCATCGAACCCATAAACAGGCCTCATCCCGCCGCCAAGACCGGAGCCGCCTTGCCCAACCCCCTGCCGCCTGCGCCTGAGTTCGGCGTCCCCCTGCCGCTTCGGCCCACGCCCGACGTCCTGCAGTTCCTGGCGCTTCGCCGATCGACCTCGGCCATGACGCTCACCCAGCCCGCCCCGTCCGGCGCGGAGCTGGAGAACCTGCTCCGGCTCGCGGCCCGCGCGCCGGATCACGGCAAGCTGGCTCCTTGGCGCTTCATCATCCTCGACGGCGCGGAGAAGGCGGAGTTCGCCCGTCGGTTGGAAGCGCTGGCGAACGCCCGCGGCGACGCGCAGGCCGCCGCGAAGCTGGGCAAGCTCAAAGCCCCGCCGCTGGCGGTGGCTGTGGTCTCGTCCATCCGCGCCTCGGCCATCCCCGAATGGGAGCAGCTGCTCTCGGCCGGCGCGGTCTGCACCAACCTGCTGAACGCGGCCCTTGCTTCGGGCTACGGCTGCAACTGGATCACCGACTGGTATTCCTACGACACTGAGGCGACAGCGATCCTCGGCCTGGCGGGCGGCGAACGGGTGGCCGGGTTCATGCTGATGGGGACGCCGCGTGAACCGCCTCTAGAGCGCGAGCGCCCCGACGTAGCGGCGCTCACCTCGCACTGGCGGCCCTGATCGAGAGGCAGAAACACAACGGCCGGACGAGCGCACCGCGCTGTCCGGCCTGAGGTGACACGCCCGAGGAGAGATGGGCGCAACAAGTATAGGAGGCTTGGCGCGGGTTGCAAACCCCGCGGCGGGAATCAGCCCCGGCCGCGGTAGCTCTGGACCCCCTGCTCGGGCAGCCACAGGCCTTGAGGCGGCGCGCCGGTCTGCCAGAAGACGTCGATCGGGATGCCGCCCCGCGGATACCAGTAGCCGCCGATGCGCAGCCACACCGGCTCGAGCTCCGCGACCAGCCGCTTGCCGATGGCCACGGTGCAGTCCTCGTGGAAGGCGCCGTGGTTGCGGAATGAGCCCAGATAGAGCTTCAGCGACTTGGACTCCACGAGCCACGCCCTCGGCACGTAGTCGATCACCAGATGCGCGAAGTCCGGCTGCCCCGTCACCGGGCAAAGCGAGGTGAACTCCGGCGCCGTGAAGCGCACCAGGTACTGGGTGTCGGGATGCGGGCTCGGCACGCGCTCGAGGATCGCGGCCTCGGGGCTTTCGAAGCCCCGCACGTCGCGGCCGAGCTGGCTCAGTTGGGTCTCTTCCATCGGCCGGGATTTAGCGGCTACAGGTGGTCCAAACAACGGGAGGCGCGTCTTGGCCATCAGGGACTTCGAAGATTTCGTCGTGGTCGTCACCGGCGCCTCCACCGGCCTGGGTCGCGCCATCGCCGTCGACGTGGCCGAGCGCGGCGCCTCGACCGTAGTCGTGAACTACGCCCGCAGCTCTGCCGAGGCCGAGGAAACCGTGCGCCTCGTGGAGGCCCAGGGCGCCAGGGCCGTGCTCGCGCAGGGCGACGTCGCCTCGGACGAGGACTGCCGCCGGATCGCGGCCGCCGCCGAGCCCTTCGGCCGGATCGACGCCCTGTTCAACAACGCAGGCACCACCACCTTCGCCGCCCACGGCGACATGGACGCCGTCTCGGCCGAGGACTTCCAGCGGCTCTATGCCGTCAATGTCGTGGGCGCCTTCCAGATGGTGCGCGCCTGCCGAGCCTTGCTCGAGGCGGCTCCCCAGCCCGGCGCCGTGGTCAACACCGCCTCGATCGCCGGCGTCACCGGCATCGGCTCCTCGGTGCCGTACGCCGCGTCGAAGGGGGCGCTGATCACCATGACCCAGTCGCTGGCCCGGGCGCTCGCGCCGAAGATCCGGGTCAACGCCATCTGCCCGGGTTTCATCGACACCCCCTGGTTCGACAAGGGGCTTGGGCCCGAAGGGGCCGAGCGCGTGCGCGCCAACGCCGCGGCGACCAGCCCGCTGCGGGCCGCCTCCACCCCCGAGGACATCGCCGCGGCCACGGTGTTCCTCGGCTCGCGCGCCTCGCGGCACGTCACTGGCGAGACCCTGCTGGCCGACGCCGGGACACACCTGGGTTACGCCGCCCGGCTGGCGCGCTGATCTGCCCAAATTCCGGGCGCCAGCGTTAGGTTAAGCCTGGTTTGCCATCAGGGGTCGCCCAAATGGTGGGCGGCCTCCCCTGCGCGTTGAACTCCGCACCGGCGCGCCCCGACCATGTCCCCGCACGGCAGCCCACGAAGGCAAGCCGACACCAAGGGGATAGACGATGAAAGCTCTGAAACTCGCGCTGCTGGGCGCCGTGGGCGGCCTGGCGCTGGGCAGCGCGGCTCAGGCGCAGGAAGCCGAGGCCGGCCCGGTCTCGCTCAGCTTCAACGTGGGCGCCGCCACCGAATACGTGTTCCGCGGGATCAGCCAGACGGACGAGGATCCGCAGATCTTCGGCGGCGTGGACGCCACCCTGGGCTCGATCGGCTATGCGGGTTTGTGGGTCTCCAACGTCGACTTCAACAACGGCACGGACCTCGAGTACGACCTCTACGCCGGGATCAAGCCGACGCTGGGCGCCGTGACCCTCGACGTCGGCGTCATCTACTACGGCTACACCGACCAGCCCTCCGGTCCGAACCAGGACTTCTGGGAGGGCAAGATCGCCGCCTCCACCGCGGCCGGTCCCGCCACGATCGGCGCTGCGCTGTTCTACTCCCCGGAGTTCTTCGGCGAGACCGGCGAGGCCACCTACATCGAAGCCAACGCCGCCATGCCGCTGGGGGAGAGCAAGTTCAGCGTCTCGGGCGCGGTGGGCCGCCAGTGGGTGGACGTGGGCGTCGACTACACCACCTGGAACGCCGGCGTGGGCTTCGCCCTGACCGACAGGATCGGTCTCGACCTGCGCTACTGGGACACCGACGAGGCCGACGCCCTGGGCTATCTGGCCGACAGCCGCGTGGTGCTGGCGGTGAAGGCGGCCTTCTGATCCCAACCCCGGCCTCCGCCGGACGCGTCGAGCCGCCGCAGGGTGCCTGCGGCGGCTTTTCGTTTGCGCCTTTTGACGACCCTTCCTAGTTTCCGCCGCGTCGGCGACCGCCTGGGCTGGCGCATGGCGCGCATGGCTCTATGGTGAACACCGGTAGTTGAGCGGAGCGCGCCTCATGGAGCGTATGGCCTTCCGGGCCCAGACCATCGTGGTCGACGCGATCATCGCCGCCGCAGCGTTCGCGCTCGCCTGGATCATCCCGCTCAGCCCCGAGATTCCGTGGACCGAGCTGCCGCAACTGGAGCTGCTGCAGCTGGTGATGGTCTACGCCGCCATCACCGGCGGCCTGGGCTTCGTGTTCAGGGGCGAGCTCTCGCCCTGGCGCTACACCTCGATCCCGGACGCGCTCGTCCTCGCCCGGATCGCGCTGCTGACGGTGGGGGTCTTCCTGCTGGCGGTGTTCCTCACCAGCCGCGCCCAGGGGCTGGCCCGCTCCACCCTCTTCATGGCCCCCCTGTTCCAGATGGCCGGGTCCATGGGCGTGCGCGTGCTGCGGCGCGCTCTGCACGAGCGCGTCCTGGAGAGCCTCTCGCCGCTGAAGGCCGTCACCGACCGGGTCGCCCAGGGCCCGTCGCTGCTGCTCATCGGCCCCACGTCGCTTGCCGACACCTACCTGCGCGACGTGGCGCGCAGCCATGACCGCAGCTACACGCCGGTCGGCATCGTTGGCCTCGAAGCCCGCGACGTCGGCCAGCAGGTCCGCGGCGTCTGCATCATCGACCACCTCGAGAACCTCGACGCCGCCCTCGCCGACCTGCGCCGCTGGAACCGCTATCCGCGCGCCATCCTGTTCCTCGAGGAGCCCGGCCGCCTGAAGGGGCTCACCGCCGCCCAGCTTGGTCGCCTGGTGAGCGACGGGATCCGCCTCCTGCGCCTGCCGTCCATCGTCGAACTCGCCCAACACGACAGCCTCAAGCTGCTGCCGATGCGCGAGATCAACATCGAGGAGCTCCTGGCCCGCGACCCGATTGAACTCGACCGTTACGCCATCGGCGAGCTGATCCGCGGGCGCCGCGTTCTGGTCACCGGGGCTGGCGGCTCGATCGGCTCGGAGCTCTGTCGCCAGGTCGCCGCCTTCCAGTGCGCGCACCTTACCCTCGTCGACTATTCCGAGCCGTCGCTGTTCGCCATCGACCGTGAGATCGGCGACGCCTTCGCCCACGTCTCCCACCGACCGATCCTCTGCGACGTGCGCAACGGCCGCCGCCTGCGCGACGTCTTCCTGGCGGAGAAGCCGGACCTCGTCTTCCACGCGGCCGCGCTGAAGCACGTGCCGCTGGTGGAGGACCATCCGTCCGAGGGCGCGCTTACCAACGTGGTCGGCACCTGGAACGTGGCGGAGGCGGCCAGGGCGTCCGGCGCCGGTCAGATGGTGCAGATCTCCACCGACAAGGCCGTGGACCCGACCAACGTCATGGGCGCGACCAAGCGGCTGGCCGAGGCGCTGATCCAGGCTCAGCAGACCACCGGCAAGGGCACGCGGTTCTCGGTCGTACGGTTCGGCAACGTGCTGGGCTCCGCGGGCTCCGTGGTGCCGATCTTCGCGTCGCAGATCGAGCGCGGCGGGCCGGTGACCGTCACCGATCCGGACATGGAGCGCTTCTTCATGACCATCCCGGAGGCGGCGCAGCTGGTGCTGCACGCCACCGCCACCCGGGCCCGTGAAGACGGCCGCGACTCGCGCCTGTTCGTGCTGGAGATGGGCGAGCCGGTCCGCATCATGGACCTCGCCCGCCAGATGATCGCGCTCTCCGGCCGCTCGGACATCGAGATCAAGATCACCGGCCTGCGCCCGGGCGAGAAGCTCACCGAAGCCCTCGTCGATGACAGCGAACACACCGTGACCTGCGCGCCAAGCGTCATGGAGGTGGTCTCCAGCTCGGCGCTCCGGCCAACGACCGAGCACATCGCCCAGTTGGAAGCTCTCGCCTGGGCCGGCAAGGACGAGGAGGTCCGCCGCCTGGTCTTTGATCTCGTCGCTCAGATCCGCGGCGAGAAGCCGGGCTCCGCCCCCAACCTTCGAGTCATCGCCGGCGGCTAGGCCGCTCCACCTGAGCCCCCGTGGCCTGGGCGCCGGATCCGCACGCCAGGTCAGCCGCCCTGGGCCACGCCGAGGCCTCTCGGCTTGTTATGGGAACCCATGCCGTCGTTCGCACGTCCAACCTCCAAAGGAGGCCCCAGATGGCGGACAGCAAGCAGAACGTTGGAGAGCCGGATCGTAGCCGGGTGAGCGGATCGGAAGACTACGAGGTCCGGTATTTCGCGGACAAGCACGGGATCTCGATGGACCAGGCCCGCGAACTCATCGACAGGCACGGCAATCAGCGGGACGAACTCGACGCAGCCGCCGAGCGCCTGAAGAAGCAGTAGGCCCGGCGATGGAATACACCTTCGACATTCCCGCAGACGACTTCCACGAAGGCCACCGCGAGACGCGCCTGCTCGAGAACGACGAAGTGGCGGTGCACGTCGCCGCCCGCCTTCTGCGCCAGGAACACGCGGCCGTTCTGGTCGGGCGCGGCTCTGGGCAAGACGTCGAGTGGCTTGGATCGTGGGAGTGGCAGGACGGCGGCCCGCAGTGGCGTGTCCCGCGCGAACCCCGCTCGTTCTCGTCGTCGAGTTGAACCCCGCGGGGGGCCCGCGAGCGCCGGCTGGGCCAGTGGCCCGGTCGGCGCCCGCTCCCGCTCAGTCCCGGGCGAACGTCTGGTTTCGTCGGCCGGACGAGCGGAGCAGCAGGTAGCCGATGCCGGCCACCGCGCCTGTGACGGCTACGGTGGCGGCCATCTTCCGGACGTAGGCCTCGCGGTTGTACTTCCACTCGGCGGCCAGGCCCATTTCCTCCACCAGGTTCGGGACCTTGCCCTGCGCGAGGTCGCCCAGGACGCCCTCGGCTTCGTTCACCCGGTCCGCCAGCATCAGCAGCAGCCAATGGGCCCACTGGCTCTCGCTGTAGCCGAAGGCGGTGCGGCGGATCACGCCACTGAGCCCGGCTGGCGGCGTGGAGGTGCCGAAGACCGCCGGCCGCCGATTGTGCTCCACCGACTGCAGGATCTCCACGTCGGAGACCTGCTGGGCTGGACGCTGCCAGTTCATGCCGGGGGAGTCGTCGGCGCTGCGGTCGCGCATCGGATAGGTGGCGTCGTTGCGCGGATCGGCGTCCACGCCCCATCCCGGGATGTCCACGCGGGGGGCGACGGGTCGATTGGCCGGCACGCGGTCGGCGGCGGAAATGGTGAGTTCGTTGTCCATGGTGAGCGCCTTAGGCCGCGTTGGGGTAGAGCACGGGCTTGATGCAGCCATCGAGCTTCGAGGTGAACATGCGGTAGCCCTCGGAGACCTCCTCCAGGGGCAACCGGTGGGTGATGATCTCCTTGGGGTTCAGCCGCCCCTCCTTGACGTGCTCGATCAGCCGCGGGAGCAGCCGTTTCACCGAGGCCTGGTTGGCCCGGATGGTGATGCCCTTGTTCACGACGTTGCCGATGGGGATCATGTTGCCGGTCGGCCCGTAGACGCCGACGATCGAGACCACGCCGCCCTTCTTCACGGAGTTGATGGCCCAGTGCAGCGCCACGGCGGACCCGGCCTCGAGCTTCAGCTTCTTGCCGAGGATCGTGTGCAGCGGGTTGCCCGCCGCGTCCGCGCCGACCGCGTCGATGCAGACGTCCGCGCCAAGGGAGTCCGTGGTCTTCTTGAGGAACACGACCGGGTCGTCCATCGACAGGAAATTGTAGACCTCGGCGTTGGCGAAACGGGCGGCGAACTCCAACCGGTAGTCGAGGTGGTCGATGACGATGACTCGCGAGGCCCCGAACAGCCAGGCGCACTTGGCCGCCAGCAGGCCCACCGGCCCGGCGCCGAACACCACGACTGTGTCGCCGGGCTGGATGCTGCCCATCTCGGCTGCCTGGTAGCCGGTCGGGACCACGTCGGTGAGCAGCACCGCGTCGTCAGGGTCCATCCAGTCGGGGATGATGGTGGGGCCGACGTCGGCATAGGGCACACGCACGTATTGGGCCTGGCCGCCGTCGTAGCCCCCGGCGGTGTGCGAATATCCGAAGATGCCGCCTACGGCGGTGGCCTGCGGATTGGCCTCATGACAGTTGCCGAACATGCCCTGCTTGCAGAAGTGGCAGCGGCCGCAGGCGATGTTGAACGGCGCCAGCACGTGGTCGCCGGCCTTCAGGTTGGTGACCTCCGACCCGACCTCCTCGACGATACCCGTGAACTCGTGGCCGAACGTCATGCCGACGCGCGTGTCGGGCACCATCCCGCAATAGAGGTGGATGTCTGAGCCGCAGATGCACGAGCGCGTGACGCGGACGATGGCGTCCTGCGGGTGCTGAATGGTTGGCATCGCCTTCTGCGTTACGCGAACGCGCATCGGCCCCCGGTAGTCCATCGCGAGCATGCTTGGGTCCCTCTGGTCTGGTCTGCACCCAACCGAGCAACGGCTGATGCGTTCCTACGGCGCCGCCAGTTCAGCGTCGCCTTGCCGCGGATCGCGTCGGCCACAAGGAAGGAAGCTGTCAGTCACGCTGGAACCGGCAAAACCCACCTTTTGTTGGGCGGCTCATGAACAAGCTGGATCCGGGACATCTGTACGATGAGCCGATGCAGGTGGTGTCCGAAGGTGGAGCCGTCGTGATCCTGGGGCCCAACGCCGTGGCCATCGCCATGACCCCGGAGGCTGCACGGCAATCGGCGGCGCTGCTGCTCGTCGCGGCCACGACGGCCGAGGCTTCGGCGGGTTCAACCGCACCTGCCCTGCCCATCGATCAGGGTTGAGCTTGGCGCAACCGCTGGCGGAGCCGCGGCGGACAATCGTGTGCAAGGGCGGGTGAGCGCGCCTGCTGCGCCGCCGGCTCGCCCCTCCCCCGCGTCAGCGTGGGAGAGGGGCGACCGGTCCTTTGCCTACTCGGCCGGCTCCATGGCGGCCGGCTTCCGAGCGGGCTCACCCAGGCGGCTGACCAAGCTCTCGTACTCCTCCCACAACGCCTTTGGCGTGTGATCGCCGAACTTCTCGTAGAACGGCGGGATGAGCGCGGCTTCCTGGCGCCAGATGTCGGCGTCGACGGTCAGCAGCAGGTCGAGCTGGTCCTGGGTGAGGCCCAGGCCCTCCACATCGAGGCTGCCGGGGGCCGGCAGGCGGCCGATCGGGGTCTCGACAGCGTCGGCACGTCCTTCCAGGCGGTCAAAGATCCACTTCAGAACGCGGCTGTTCTCGCCATAGCCCGGCCAGACGAACTTCCCGCGCTCGTCCTTGCGGAACCAGTTGACGAAGTAGATCCGCGGCAGCTTCGCCGGGTCGGCCTTTTCGCCCATCTTCAGCCAGTGGCCGAAGTAGTCCCCCATGTTGTAGCCGCAGAACGGCAGCATGGCGAAGGGATCGCGGCGCAGCTCGCCGATGGCGTTCTCGGCCGCAGCGGTGCCTTCCGAGGCCACGTTCGAGGCCATGAACACGCCGTGCCGCCAGTCGCGGGCCTCGTTCACCAGGGGCACCGCCGAGGCGCGGCGGCCGCCGAACAGGATGGCGGAAATCGGCACGCCGACGGGGTCTTCCCACTCGCCGGCGATGACCGGGCACTGGGAAGCCGGCACGGTGAAGCGGGCGTTCGGGTGGGCGGCAGGCTCCCCGCTCTCGGGGGTCCAGTCACGGCCTCGCCAGTCGGTCAGGTGCGCCGGCGGCTCGGCCGTCAGGCCCTCCCACCAGACGTCGCCGTCGTCGGTCAGGGCGACGTTGGTGAAGATGCAGTTGCCGTGCAGCGCATCGACTGCGTTGGCGTTGGTGTCGACGCCGGTCCCCGGAGCCACACCGAAGAAGCCAGCCTCCGGGTTGACCGCATAGAGCCGCCCGTCATCGCCGAAGCGCATCCAGCAGATGTCGTCTCCGATGGTCTCGGCCTTCCAGCCGGCCAGGGTCGGCTGCAGCATGGCCATGTTGGTCTTGCCGCAGGCGCTCGGGAAGGCGGCGGCTACGTAGCGGACCTCGTTCTGCGGCGAGGTCAGCTTGAGGATCAGCATGTGCTCGGCGAACCAGCCCTCGTCGCGGGCCATGACCGATGCGATCCGCAGCGCGAAGCACTTCTTGCCCAGCAGGGCGTTGCCGCCGTAGCCGGAACCGTACGACCAGATTTCCCGGCTCTCGGGGAAGTGGACGATGTACTTGATCTCATTGCAGGGCCAGGCCACGTCGGCCTGCCCCTCGGCCAGCGGCGCGCCCACCGAGTGGACGGCCGGCACAAAGAAGCCGTCGTCGCCGAGCTGGTCCAGGGCGGCCTTGCCCATGCGGGTCATGACGCGCATGGAGACCGCCACATAGGCGCTGTCGGTGATCTCGACGCCGATGGCGGAAATCTTCGAGCCCAGCGGTCCCATGCAGAACGGGACCACGTACATGGTGCGCCCCTTCATGCAGCCCTTGAACAGGTCCTTCAGGTCGGACCGCATCTCGCCGGGTTCGAGCCAGTTGTTGGTGGGGCCGGCGTCCTCCGGCTTCTCCGAGCAGATGAAGGTGCGGCTCTCGACGCGAGCCACGTCCCGCGGGTCCGACACGGCATAGAATGAATTCGGCCGCTTCGCCGGGTTCAGGCGCTTGAGGGTGCCCGCGGCGACCAGTTCGTCGGTCAGGCGGGTCCACTCGTCCTCGGATCCGTCACACCAGACCACCCGGTCCGGCTCCGTCATCTCGGCGATCTCGCGCACCCAGCTGATGAGTTTCGCGTGGTTCGTCGGCGCGGGCTCCAGTCCCGGGACGGTGCTGCGGCTCATTCACTAAAACTCCCTGGCCCCTGATCTGCCGGAACCGATCAGGTCCCCCGCGCGATCACACAATAACAAAACGCACGACCGCAGGAGCGACCTGCCGATGCGGCCCAGCTTCAACACTCCTGGGCCGCCCCTCAACGCGCGAAAGCGCCTTTGGATCAGTCGCTTGAGACACGACCGCGCCACGCGCCCGGGCTGCATACCCCCCTGACGCAGCGTTCCGCCAGCACCCGAAACGGCGTTCAGGGCAATGACACCGGTGGCAATGGCGCCCGCTGATCAAATTTGTACCTCGTAGAGGCCTGGCTTGGCCTGAGCCGGCTAATCGTGCACATCGATTCCGTGCCCGAAGACCGATCAGGAGCGAATCTGCGCAAGGACGACGATCCACTCGTCGCGGCTTATCTGGCGCGCCGGGCCAATCTGGTGCGGTTCTTCGCAGCCAGGGTGGGTCGGGGCGCGGCCGAGGATCTGGCCCAGGAGCTCTATTTCAAGGTGGCTGGGCGCCCCGACGGCGTCCATGCCGAGAATGCCGCCGCCCTGCTCTACCGCATCGCCACGAACCTGATGCTTGATCGGACCCGCGGGGATCGACGCACCGCAGCCCGCGACGATGCGTGGCGGCGCTCGGCGCACGCCACGCTCGGCGGCCAGGACGTGGCCGATGAAGCGCCCGCCGACGAGGCTGTCGCCTCTCGCCAGCGGCTGCGGCAGCTCGTCAGCGCCGTCGCCGAGCTGCCGCCGCAGATGCAGCGGGCGTTCCGCCTGCACAAGCTGGAGGGGCTGAGCCACGCTGAGACCGCGCGGGTCATGGGGCTGTCTGTCAAGTCGGTCGAGAAGCACATCAGCGCCGCCGTGAAGGCTCTGACCGCCAGGCTGACCCGATGATCTACCTGGAATTGCAATTTTGGACCGGGGGGTCGGGGCGTTCGGCGCCGTCTATCCCGGTGACAGGCCACGCCGGGGGGCGCGGTGGGATGGACGATGGATCACGCTAAGGCATACGGCGGCGATGTCGCCCGCTCGGAAGCGGCGGACTGGCTCGTGCGGCTCCGGGCGGACGACCTCGGCGAAGGCGAGGCCCAGGCCTTCGACGCGTGGCTCGCCGCCTCCACGGCTAACGCCCAGGCCTACGACGCCGTCATTGGGGTGATGGACGAGTTCGCCGCCGCCAGCCCGCAGGTGGAGCAGGCGCTGAAAGCCGAGCGCCTGCGCGTCCCCGTCCTTACGCGGCGGGTGTATCTCGCCGCGGGAGGCATGGCCGCGGCGGCCGCGGTCGCCCTGTTCCTGGTTCCCACCTTCTCTGCGGTGGAGCCCGCAGCCTACGCCACCGCCACTGGTCAGCACGAGACTGTTACCCTCGCCGACGGCTCCCGGATCGAGCTCAACGCCGGCACCCGCCTAACCGTGGCGCTCGGCCGCGACGAGCGACGTGTGGTGCTGGACCAGGGCCAGGCTGTGTTCGATGTGGCGCCGGACGCGCAACGGCCCTTCGTCATCGCCGCCGGAGACCGGATGGTCCGCGTCGTCGGCACCCAGTTCGACGTTCGTCGGCGCGAGGGGCGGCTGTCGGTCACCGTCGCCCGCGGTCTGGTCGAAGTCCGGCCGGTCGGCGAAGCCCGGGGCCGCGCCTACCGCCTACGTCCGGGCCAGCGCCTGGATCACGTCGAGGGCGCAGCGGGCGAGACGGTCGCCGCCGCCTCCAGCGACGAAGTGCTCGGCTGGCGCTCTGGCCGCCTGGTCTACCGCGACCGGCCGCTCGCCGAGGTGGTCTCGGACCTCAACCACCAATTCGCCACGCCGATCCGCATCGCCGACCCGCGGTTGGCCGAGGCCTCGATCTCCGGAGTTCTGGTGCTCGACGATCAGGACGCGGTGATCCGCCGCCTCGCCCTGCTCGCACCGATCAGCGCAGAACGCTCCAACACCGCCGTGATCTTGCGCTACAAGGGCGCGGGACGCTGATGGGGACGCGGGGCCATAAGCCGACGGGGCGTTTATCTGACGTGGGCGACAGCGGTCGCGGGCGCATGCCTGCTGGCCGGGCGCGCTGACGCGGCGGAATCCCGCTACCGTTTCCAAATTCCGCCGAAGTCCTACGCCGACGCCCTCATCGACCTGGGCATCCAGGCCAATGTCTCGGTGGTGGGCACCTCGGCCTGCGGCGGCGGCGGCCCCGCCAGCCTGAGCGGCCGCTACAGCCTCGACGGCGCCCTGGCCCGTCTGCTTGCGGGCGCCCCCTGCACTTTCCAGATCGTGGATCCCCGCACGGTCCGCATCGCTCCGCCGGCGCCCGTCGCCCGGCCGGAAGCGCAGCGCCCGCCGCCCCTGGTGGCCGAGCTGATGGTCACCGCAACCAAGCGGCCCTCAAGCGTCGGGCGCATCCCCGCCGGGGTCAGCGCCATACCGCAGAGCCAGCTCGAACTCACCGGCGCCGCCGACGTCGGCCGCACGACCGGACAGCTGGCCGGCGTCCTGACCACCAACTTGGGGCCCGGCCGCGACAAGGTGCTGATCCGCGCGCTCTCGGACGGCGCCTTCACCGGTCGCGCCCGCTCCACCGTCAGCACCTACCTCGACGACGCGCCGATCAACTACAACGCGCCGGACCCGGACCTGCGGCTCACCGACGTGGCGCAGATCGAGGTTATTCGCGGGCCCCAAGGCGCTCTCTACGGCTCGGGCGCGCTTACCGGCATCTATCGGATCGTCACCAACAAGCCCGACCTGAACGAGGTCCGCGCTGGGGTGGCCGCCACCTATGCCTGGACCGAGGGCGGCTCCCCCAGCCGGGTCCTCGAAGGCTATGCGAATCTGCCCCTCGCGCTCGACCGCGCGGCCGTCAGGGCTGTGGCCTATCACGAGGAGCAGGGCGGCTACCTCGACAACCCCGAACTGCGCCAGTCCAACGTCGATCGCACCGAGCGCAGCGGAGGCCGCCTGGCCTTCCGGCTCCAGCTTTCCGAGTCTTGGCAAGTCGACGCCTCCGCCGCCGGCCAGCGCCTGCGCTCCAACGACACGCAGTACGTGATCGCCACGACGCAGCAGCGTCCCAATCGTGTTCGCGAGACTCACAAGAACGACTTCGGCGAGGCCGCCCTGAGCCTGCGCGGCGAGCTGGGCTGGGCCAGCTTCAGCTCATCGACCGCCTATGTGAACCACACCTATTCGAGCCTCTACGACGCCTCGAGCACCCTGCAGGCGAACTTCTCCACAGTGGGCGGTGACCTGGGCGTGTTCCACGAAACCGCGCGCGTGAGCATGTGGGTCGAGGACCTGGTGCTTCGCTCGTCAGGCCCGGGGCCGTTCGCCTGGCTAGCCGGGGCCTATGCCGCCGACACGCTGGAGAAGACCCCCTCGCTGCTCGGCGTCCGCGCCGCGCCCGGCCTGCAGGCGCTCTACCGCGAGAACCGCCGCGACCGCCTGCGCGAACTCGCGCTGTATGGCGAGGCCTCGTACAACTTCGGCGGCGGCTGGACGGCTCTTGCCGGCGGCCGGCTGTCCGAGACGCGCGTCCGCACCCTGGCTGACGTGACCACCGTCCTTGCCAACTCCTCGCGGGCCTTCGACGCCGGTCGCACCTTCCAGGAGCTGTCGCCCATGCTGTCGGTGCAGCACGAGTTCGCCTCGGGCGACCTGGTCTACCTGCTCTACTCCGAGGGCTATCGGCCGGGGGGCTACAACACGAGCGGCTTCCTGCCGATCCGAACTACACGTGTAACTTTCCGCCCCGACCGCCTCAAGAACTACGAACTCGGGGCCAAGCTCCGCCTCTTCGACCGCCGCCTCTCGGCTCGTGGCGCCATGTATTACGACGAATGGTCCGACATCCAGAGCGACCTCTACCGCCCCTCCGGAACGCCGCTGACCGGCAACGCCGGCGACGCCCGCATCTTGGGCCTCGAAGCCGAGCTGGCCTACGACTTCGCCTTCGGCCTCTCGCTGCAGGCCAACGCCCTCTACTCCGCCTCCGACCTGACCTGGCGCAACGCAGCCTTGGCCGTGGGCATCGACCGCCTCCCCGGCGTGCCGAGGGTCTCGGGCGGAATCCTGGCAGCCTACCAGCGCGAGCTGGCCGAGAGCCTGACGCTCCGCCTGACCGGCGAGGCGAGCTACGTGGGCCGCTCCCCCGTCAGCTTCGATCCGAACTATCCCTACTCGATGGGCGACGTGCTCCAGGCGCGGCTTTCCGCGGAACTCGCCAGCGAGCGCTGGGCGGCCAGCATCTTCCTCGCCAACCCCACCAACCAGGCCGGCGACACCTTCGCCTACGGCAATCCGTTCATCTACGGCAACGGCAACAAGCTCCTCACCCCGCAGCGCCCGCGCACCCTGGGCCTCCGGCTGACCGCCGCCTTCTGAAACTTTCGAAGGTCCCGGATCTTTTGGACTGGGGGTCGTTCGCGCTCAGCGGCGTCTTCTCAAATGAACGGGTCGCCAAGGCCCACGCGGGAGGCTGGGGAGTCGCCGTGACCAAACTGTCTGCGCTGGTGTGCGTGGAGAACGATGCGCCGCATCTGGCCGAGTGCCTGAAGGGCCTCGCCTTCTGCGACGAAGTGCTGGTCGTCGCCGACCGCACGACGCCGCGCGTTCAGGAGATCGCCCGCCGCTATGGCGCGCGCCTCCTGGTCGGAATCTTCCCCTTGGACCGTCAGCGCCGCACCGCCGGAGCCGAGGCCTGTCGCGGAGACTGGATCTTGGAAGTGGAGCCGGACGAGTGCGTCGACTCTGCCCTTGCCTGGGAAATCCGAGCCACACTTCAGATGCGGCCGCAGGGGGACTGGTTCGCCGTTCCGGTGGCCAACCATCTAGGCGCAAAGCTCATCCGCCGTGGCTGGGGGGGACCGCTGGGTCCGGCGCGCGCGGCGCGACTGTTCCGCCGCGGCGTGAAGCAGTGGAGCGCCCGACCTCTGGACACAGGCGCACTCTCCGGCACGCCCGCCGGCTCCCTGAAGGGCGCGCTGCGCCGGGCCGTAGCAGCCGACACCAGTGGGCTGGTGGACCGCCTCAACCGCCTGGCCGATGTCGCTGCCGCGGAACAGCTGGAGACCGAGCGTCCGGTCAGCATGGCCGGCGGCGCAATCGCCGGCCTCGGTCAGTTCGCACAAAGCTACCTGCTGGCCGGCGGCTGGCGCGAGGGACGGCTCGGCTTCCTGCTGGCCACGCTGAGCGGGCTGCATCCGGTCCTGACCGCGCTGAAGGTCCGAGAGGCCCTTGACCGAGGCCAGGTCGCCGAGATGTCGCAAACCGCTCCGGCGGTGGTGAAGCTCGGCGTACGCTGAGGGTCCACTGCGGCCAAGTGCCGCCGGACTTGCCCAGCCCGTCCTCCTCTGACTTGCGCCCTAGACCCGGATCAACCCTGAGGCGGTGACACGCCCGATTGATCCTGCGGGTCAGGTGCGTCATAGGCTAGGGCGGGCGAGGGACGCGTCACATGACCCAGCATTCGGACGTCAGCACTACCGGCCTGCAGCGGCAGGCGAACAGCCGCTCCCGGACCTGGCGCCTCGTGCAGACCGCCCCCGGTCCTGAAGCGCCCGAGCAGTCGGACCACGCAGCACGTCAGAAGGGCATGGCCATCATCATCGGCGCCGGCGTGACCTTCTGGGGCAGCGTAGGCGGCCTGGCCTGGTACCTGATCAACCGTTAGACGCCTTTCAGCGCGGCCGCGACTTCAGCCGCTCCCGGTCCGACCAACACGTGCAGGATCCCGCGCTCCCGGAACACGCCCCGCGCGCCCGCACTCTTCAGACTGGCCTCGTCGACCGCCGCCTCCACCCCGATGCCGAGCCGTAGACGGCTGTCGCAAACCTCCACCGACGACGGGGAGAGCTTCGCCAGCACAGACACAAGGTCGCCGGCCGAAGCTAAGAGCCTCGCTAGGCTGGCCCGGATCTCGCCCGCCACCTGATCGGCCTGAGGACCCAGGACGACCTGCAGCGCCTCCGCCGAGGGTCGCACGAAGCCCTTGGCCCCTAAAGCGCGCAGCGCCGCCTCGTCGACGAGGGCCTGATCCCTCACCATCAACCGCAGGCGGGTCGTGCAGGCGTCGACCAACGTCAGGTTCCCGGCTCCACCGAGGGCGCGGGCGAAAGCCTCTCCCCGTCCGGCGGCGGTGAGCGGCATGGAGGGCGCGGCTGCAGGCGAGCCATCTTCCCGTCCGGGGGTTTTCAGGTTGAATACGCGGATCACCAGCCGGAACAGCCCGTAGTAGACGCCGGCATAGACCAGCCCCACCGGCAGCAGCAGCCATGGCCGCGTGGCCCTGCTGAAATTGAGCACGAAGTCGAACAGGCCGGCGGAGAAGCCGAAGCCGAGCTTCACGCCGAGTGCATCCATCAGCGCCATCGAGATGCCCGTGAGCACCGCGTGGACGGCATAGAGCACCGGCGCCAGGAACATGAAGCTGAACTCTATGGGCTCGGTAACCCCCGTCAGGAAGGAGGTGAGGCCCACCGACAGGAGCATGCCACCGACGGCCTTGCGCCGCTCCGGGTGGGCGGAGTGATACATCGCGAGACAAGCGGCTGGGAGGCCGAACATCATGACCGGGAAGAACCCAGCCATGAACGGTCCGGCGGTGGGATCGCCCGCTGCGAAGCGGTTCAGGTCCCCCGTTACCCCCTGGTACTCGCCGATCAGGAACCATGCGAGGTTGTTCAGGATGTGGTGCAGACCGGTGACGATCAGGAGCCGGTTGAGAGCCCCATAGAGGAACAGCCCCACCGGCCCCAGACCCAGAACCCCGGCGCTCAACGCGTCCATGCCCCTCTCGAGTACGGGCCACGCCAAGCCAAACGCCAGAGCCAGGCCCACGCCCGCGAGCCCGCAGACGATCGGGACGAAGCGGCGCCCTCCGAAGAACGCCAGGTACTCTGGCAGGCGGATCTCGGAGTATCGGTTATAGAGCGTCCCAGCGATCACTCCCGAGAGGATGCCCGCCGGGATCGAGAGTTTGCCGATCTCCTTCGTCTTCCAGGCGCCCGAGGCGAGGTCCTGAGCGGCGGCGACGACGCCGGTCAGGGCTTCCGCAGGGACCTGCAGGATCGCCTTCGCCCCCTCGGTGGCGACCAGGAAGCAAACCACGCCCGCCAGCCCGGCCGCGCCATGGTTCTCCCGCGCAAGCCCCACCGCCACGCCGACGGCGAAAATGAGTCCGAGATTGCCAAACACCGCTCCGCCCGCGGCCGCGAAGACCTGAGCCACGATGCCGAACGCGCCGCCGCCAAGCTCTGCGAGCCCGGGAGCCCCAAGGAGGTCGGGCTGGCCCAGTCGCAGCATCAGCGCCGCCACCGGCAGGACGGCGATCGGCAACATCAGCGCGCGACCGAGTTGCTGGAGGCTGCCAAGCGAAAGCTTCATACCGAGGCTCCGTCATTGAGCGGAAGACGCTCGCGCACGAGCGCGCGCACCTGGTCGGCCGACGTGAGATCGAGCGCGGCCTGCGCGACGGTGCGGCAGGTCGCGAGGTCGAGCCCGCGGAGGCGGGCTTTCAGACCAGGAATGCTGGCGGGGGCAGCCGACAGACTCCGCACGCCGAGACCCACGAGCAGCGGCGCCGCGAGGAGGTCGGATGCGAGGCCGCCGCAGACACAGGCCGGTTGGCCAGCGCGCTCCGCGGCCGCGCCGACCTGCGCCAGGAGGCGAAGCACCGCCGGGTGCAGCCCGTCCAGGCCCGGCGCGAGTTCGGCGTGCTCGCGATCCATGGCTAGGACATACTGAGTCAGGTCGTTGGTGCCGATGGAGAGAAAATCCGCTTCGCGCGCGAGCTGGTCCGCCAGCAGGGCCGCGGCGGGCGTCTCAATCATCACGCCCAGCTCTAGGGCGCGGCGGGGCGCCAGTTCCCCCAGCATACGCCGGACCGCGCGCAGGTCCGCGAGATCGTTGACCATCGGCAACAAGATCCGCACCGGCCCCTCGACCCGCAGCATGGCCGCGAGCTGCGTCCGGAGCAGCCCTGGCGCGCGCAGTCCGGCCCGTAGGCCGCGAAGGCCCAGGGCGGGGTTCGCCTCGTGCGGCGTGGGCGCGAAAGCGAGCGGCTTGTCACCTCCCGCATCGAGCGTCCGGATGGTCAACGGCCGGCCGGAAAGCGCATCGGCGACCGCTTGGTAGGCGGCCGTCTGCTCGTCCTCGGACGGCGGCGACTGGCGCTCCAGGTAGAGGAACTCGGTACGAAACAGGCCGCAGCCCTCGGCTCCGCGCCCTAGGGCCGCCTCCGCTTCGGAGACCGCGCCCAGGTTGGCGTACACCTCGATCCGGACGCCATCGGCAAGGCGACAGGGCTCTGCGGCCCGTACGGTATCCGCCGCGCGCCGCGCCGTCCGGTCCGCCAGCAAGCTCTGAGCCGCCTCCAGTGCGGCGCGGTCAGGGCCCACCCTAAGCACACCATCGTCAGCGTCCAGGATAACGGTCGCCCCCTCGGGCGCCTGCAGCAGGGCCGGGCCGAGAGCGGCCAAGGCCGGGAGCCCCATAGCGGCCGCGAGTATAGCGACGTGCGACGTGGCGCCCCCGCGCGCGGTGCAGAAGCCGGCCACGCCGGATCCTTCAAGCGCCAGCAGCTGGGACGGCAGCAGTTCGTCAGCGAGCACGACCGCGCCGATCGGGAGCCGGGGTCGCGGGGCTTCCTCCCCGGATAGCGCGAACAGCACCTGCCGCTCGAGGTCGAGGAGGTCGTCAGCGCGCTCGCTGAACCGCGCATCGCCCAGGCTCTGGAGCGCGGCCACCGTGCCGCGCACGGCTTGACGCCAGGCGACGCCGGCGCTCAGGCCGGCCGCTATGCCGGCGTTGGCCTGATTCCGCAGTTCGGGATCCGCCAGGAAGGCCTGGTGGGCAGCGAGAATGTCCTGCCGGCTATGGTGGCCCGATGCGGCTCCGGCGGAGAGAGAGACGGCCACCCGGGCTAGGGCTTCGCGCAGGGCTTCGGCCTCAAAGTCGGCGCCGCGGCTTTCCTCTGCGACGACAGGCTCAGGCACGGCGAGGCGCACGGCGACGCCGATCGCGAGGCCTGGGGCGGCCGTAACCCCGCGCAGCACGCCTGGCGCCTCGCTGGTGGCGATCGGGCGCGGCGGCTTTGGCGAGGGTGTGGCGGCGCGTTCCTCGGCGGCTATTTCGGCCATCAGCGTCTTGAGGGCGGCGATCGCCTCGGCCGCATCTGCGCCGCGGGCCGACAGGGTCAACGACTGGCCGTGCCCGGCTCCAAGGGTCATCACCGCCACGGCGCTGCGGACGTCAGCGCGGCGCGAGCCGGCGGCGAACTCGAGGTGGGCCCGGAATGCCTGGGCGCAGGCGGCGAGCCGGGCTGCCGGCCGGGCGTGGAGCCCATGCGGGAGGGCCACCACGATTTCCTCCTGGAGGACCTCGGTGGTTTCGGCGGCGGCCGTCTGGGCGGCGGCCCGGGCGCGCAGCTGCATCAGGGGCTCGCCTTGGCGGACCTCGCGGCCCGAGACGCGGCTGACGATCTCGAAGGCTTCGCCGTTGCACACGACGACTGGGGTGAGCAGGCTGCGGGCGCGAGTGGCTAGAAGATCCAGATCGAAGCTCAGGAGCCGGTCGCCGCGGCGCACCCGGGCGCCTTGGACGACGTGGACCTCGAAGCCTTGGCCGGCGAGGGCCACGGTCTCCAGGCCGACGTGCATGAGGATCTCGGCGCCGTTGTCGGCGCGCAGGGTCACGGCGTGGCGGGTAGTTGGAATACTGATGATCGCGCCGTCGCACGGGGCGTGCAGGCTACGGGCGAGCGGATCGATGGCCACGCCGTCGCCCAGCATGCGCCCGGCGAAGACGGCGTCGGGCGCCTCGTCGAGCGGCGCGGCCCAGCCGCTGAGCGGCGCGTCGAGGACCAGCACGTCAGTCCGGGCAGGCGTGATCTTCAACGCGGAGCCTCCGGGAGCAGCCGCACGCCGGCTACTGCCCACATCGGGTCCACGGCGGGACGGGTGAAGGTGAAGCAGAGGTCCTGCGGCCCCGCGATCCTGGGCAGCTTGGCCTCGACGGTGGTGACAGCCGGATTCGCCGCAGCGGCCTTTAGCGGAACGACGACGGCGGGTTCGGCCTGGCAGCCGCCGATCCGCACTTCCAGCTCGCCCTCGGGCGTGCGGGGCCGGCCGGTGACGACCTTCTCGATGTCGCGGCCGATCTGGAAGTTGAACGGCAGCTGGCCCACGTCGACACCGATGGCGGCGATCCCGTCCAGCTGCGCCTGCGGCCAGATCCAGCAGGTATTCATGATGTCGGTGAGGAAGACCGCACGCTCCCCGCGGACCGGCGCGTCGTCCTCGAGCGCGAGCGCGATATTTTCCGAGCACAGCGTGAGCTGGCGGTTCTCCCGGTAGCGGGGATCGGCGAGCTGCGCCGGGCGGAACGGCGTGTCGGCGGCGGGGAACCCCATGCGCTTCAGTCGGGCGACGGCTTGCTCCGCACGGCGGGCAAAATCGGGGTAGTCGCGGCGCTCGGCCGGCGACCAGCCGATCTCGGCCACCGCCAGCCCCTTTGGAAACAGCCTGTAGGCGGCGCGCGGCTCAGTCCGGACGTGTTCCGTCCAGAGGTTTCCCTGCACTCCGAGTATGTGACCACGTTCGGCTCCGCTCAGCTGCGCGGGCGCCGGATCGAAGGCATAGACTTCGGCAAGACTCACCACCTTGCCCCGGCCGGGCGGCTCATCCGTGCGGTCGGTCAGGCGGTGGTCGAAGTAGAGGACAGGCGCGGGCGAGAGCACCGCGTCGTGCCCCGCGCGGGCCGCCGCCACCGCGCCATCGATGCCGCGCCAGGACATCACGGTGGCGTTAGGCGCAAGCCCGCCCTCGAGGATCTCGTCCCAGCCGATCAGGCGGCGGCCGCGGCTGGCCAGGTGGCGCTCCATGCGCTGGATGAACCAGCTCTGCAGGGCGTGCTCATCCTTGACCCCGAGGGCCCTCATCTGGGCCTGGATCTTCGGCGAGGCCTTCCACTGGTCCTTCACCGCCTCGTCGCCGCCGACGTGGATGTAGGTCGAAGGGAAAAGCTGCACCACTTCGTCCAGCACGTCTTGCAGGAAGCCGATGGTGGCTTCGTCAGTATTGAAGATGCTCGGATAGACGCCCCAGTCGGCCGGGACCTTGGTCGAAGGGCTCGGAGCCACCGCCAGTTGCGGATAGGCCGCGATCGCGGCCGAGGCGTGCCCCGGCATCTCGATTTCGGGCACGATCGTCACGTGCCGCTCGGCGGCGTAGGCGACGAGCTGGCGAACCTCCTCCTGGCTGTAGAAGCCACCGTAGAGCCTGGGCCTGCCGGTCGCGGGATCGATGTCGGCCGCCGGCCCCTGCCCCGCCGGCACGCGCCAGGCGCCGACGTCCGTCAGCTTCGGATGCTTGCGGATCTCCAGGCGCCAGGCCTGGTCGTCGGTGAGGTGCCAGTGAAGGACGTTCAGCTTGTGCGCCGCCATGGCGTCGATGAGCTGGCGGATGAACTCCGGCGATTGGTAGTGCCGCGCGGAATCCAGCATCAGGCCACGCCACTTGAAGCGCGGCGCGTCCGAGATCCGCAAGGCAGGCAGGCGCGTGCGGCGAGGCTCGGCCGTGAGCATCTGCCAGAGCGTCATTGCGCCGTAGAACATGCCGGCATCAGTCTGGGCCGTGACCGTGGCGGCTGACGGCGTCACCTCGAGTTCGTAGCCCTCGGGGTGGGCGACGGGGCCGCGCCGAAAGACGATGGTCGGCCGGTCGCCGGGACTGGCGATCGCCAGCTGGGGACCGCCCGCCTTTGCGGTAAGCAGCGCCAGGATACCGGCAGTCCGCTGCGCCTCCGGGTCTTCGGCTTGAATCAGCGGCCGCTGCGGGAGCATCAACACGCCGCGGGAAGGCGTCGCGGTGACCGGCGCCGGTGTTATCGACACCTGTGGGGCAGGCGCCGTCGCACAGCCGGCCAGAAGCAGCACTGCGGCCGCCATGATCCACGCACCCGCACTCGCGCGCATCTTCCCTCCGGCCGCTGGCCCAACCGCTACAATGGAAAAGGAAATGGGCGCGGAAAAGAGCGAGCCGCGCCCTTAGTTGGGGGAGGAAGGTTGTTTTAGAATTTCAGCCGGACGCCTGCGTAGAAGATCCGGCCGTTCTTGTAGTAGGCTCGGGGGCGAGAGGTGGTCCCGGAGTAGAACTTCAGGGTCTCGTCCGTCAGGTTCACGGCGTCGGCGGTCAGGGCGATGTTCTCGGTGATGTTGAAGCTCGCCGAGGCGTCGAGCGAGGTCACCGAAGCGCTGTTCAGCTGGGCTGCCCGATCGATGTCCACGAAGAACTTGGACCGGTAGTTGTAGGACAGCCGCGCCGAGATCCGCTCGTTCTCGTACCAGCCGGTCAGGTTCCAGCTGTGCTTCGAGTTGCCCGGGATCGGATCGCCGTTGGTCGCCTTGGCGTCGGAGTAGGTGTAGTTCGCCTGCACGCCGAAGCCGTTCCAAATCGGCTGCTGGATCGCGACTTCCAGCCCCTGGTTGCGACCACCCGGGCCATTGGTCGGGCGTGTGACGTCGAAGCGGCAGTTGTAGAGGGCGCCGCTGACGACCGTACAACGAGTCAGGTCCGGAGTGTTGGTCTCCACCCGCTGCAGCTCTTCTTCGGTGGCGTTGATCAGGTAGGACTGAATGTCCTTGTAGAAGACGGCCACCGAAAGCAGCGACTGCGGCGCGTAGTACCACTCTGCCGAAATATCGAACTGGTTGGCCCGATACGGGTCGAGCTGCGGATTGCCGCCCGTGCCCGTGTAGATTGAGGGCGTAAGCGAGATCTGCGGCGCAATCTTCGCGTAGTCCGGCCGCGCCATCACTCGGGCGGCGGCGAAGCGCAGCACGAGCGCGTCGGACAGGTCGAACGCGATGTTGAAGCTCGGAAGGACGTCCGTGTAGTTGTTCTTGTAGGTCACCGGCGTGATGTCGCCGAACGGGTTCGGCGCGCCGCCCCCGGCGCCTACGACCCAGCCTTCCGCCGTCTGCTCGGTGCGAACCACCCGCACCCCAACATTGCCGCGGAAGCCGTCACCTTCGAAAGCGCCCATGACGTAGCCGCCAAACGCCTTCTCTTCGATGGTGTAGCTGTCCGAGGGCGAGAGGAAGCGATAGTCGGCGCTTGCCGGGGTGGATGGGGTCCACTCGACCAGGTTCTTGGACAGCAACAGCGCCTGGAGCGCCTTGCGGTCCACCTGGCGGTACGCCGAGAGCACGCCAGCGCCGCGGATGCCCTTGAGATAGTCGGACGGAGTCACCGCGCCGGCGACGTCAGCCAGGCCGCAGACGTGGCCGTTGCAGAGACCGCCGGTCCAGGGATAGAGCGAGCCCAGGCGACCGGCGATGTGCTCGGCGACGCGCTCGTGGTCGGTAAACTTCAGGCCGGCCTTGAAGCTGGTGAATGGGCCGACCGCAGTGGTGTGAGTAACGTCGCCGCGGACGTAGAATTCCTCATCGGTGTTGCCGATCGTGTCGAGCGACGTCCAGCCCAGTTCGTTCAGCGCCGCGGCGTTGGTGGGGTCGAGGTTGGCGAAGCTGACCCGCGGAACACCCTGGGTCAGATCGAAGGTCAGGCCCGTGACCCCGATGGTCTCCCAGAACGGCTGGGCCTCCGTCTTGCCTTCGGCGTCCGTGTAGCCGACCTGGCCATGCACGCTCCACGCCTCGTTCAGCTCGTAGTTCACGTCCAGATCGATGGAGCGGGTCTCAGTCGAGGCGATGCGATCGATGGCGTCGAACACCGCGCCGAAACCGCCTGCCTGGCCAAACGTGCCGCGGACGAGCGTGCCGTCGCGCACCTCGGTCCCGGTGAGCACGCCACCGCCCGCACCCAGGGCTCCGACCTTGTTGGATACCCAGGCCATGTAGTTCTGGTTGAAGTTGTCGGCGTCCATCTGGCTGTAGAGGCCGGTCAGGTTCACGTCCAACTGGTCGGTCGGGGCGAACTGCACAGCGAAGTTCACGCCGGTGCGATCACGCTTCTGCTGGAAGAACGACGAACCGATCAGCGACGGATAGTCCACCGTGCCGAGCGTGCCGCCGAAGTTGTTCGTGCCGTAGCCCAGCACCTCCACGCCGTCGCGGCGCAGGTGACGCTCCTGCTTCAGAACGCCCAGAAGCACGCCGAATGTGTCGGCGGCGTTGCTCCAGCTGACCATGCCGGAAAGCTGCGGATCCCATTCATCCGCTAGTTCGGTGTAGGCCATCTGGGCCGAGGCCGAGACGGTGAAGGGTGCGAGGTCGAGCGGCCGGCGGGTGACGACGTTCACGGTGCCGCCGATGCCGCCCTCCTCCAGGTCGGCCTGCGGGCTCTTGAAGACCTCGACCCGGCCGACAATCTCGGACGGCAGCATCAGGAAGTTGAAGCTGCGGCTGGCGTTGAGCTGATCCAGGATGAACCAGTCGGCCGTGGCCACGCCGTGGCCGTTGAGCAGCGTGAGGTTGAGGTTCGGGGCGGTGCCGCGGATCGCCACGCGCTCGCCCTCGCCGAAGTCCCTCTGGATGGTGATGCCCGTGACGCGCTGCAGGCTCTCGGCGACGTTCTTGTCGGGGAACTTGCCGACGTCCTCGGCGGTGATCACCTCGACCACGCTTTCGGCGCCCCGCTTGGCCTCGATCGACCGCTGGAGCGAGGCGCGAATGCCGGTGACCACCAGCTCGTCCACCTCGGACTGCGCGTGCGCCGCGCCGCTCGACGCGAGGATCGCCGCCAGGCTGGTGGAGGCCACCAGAAGCTTTCTTTTCATGCCCATGGTTCTTCTCCCCTAAAGCGGCCGGTTTGGCTCGCCACCCATGTGACCAATTCAGTGCCAATCAGCGGCACGAATCGGGCAAACTCCCCCCAGGCACTCGGGATCGGGGCTTAGCAGTGCCCCAAAAAAGAAAAGACGCAAGCGAAAAAGAAGACCAATTCGTGACAATTAGAAAATTGGTATGGAATTGGTTGGCAGCGTGACCTATAGCTCAGGGGCCGCCATGGTGCGGCTCTCCACTCCGCCGGGGACGACGTGCCAGGCTTTGCAGAATTGATCGGGACCTTGGATCCGCAAGCGCGGGGGCCGCTTTACCAGCAGCTCCAGCAGGCGATCCGTGAGGCTATCCAGAACCGGGTGCTCAGCCCGGACGAAGCGCTGCCGCCCGAGCGCGACATGGCGGAAGAGTTCGCCGTCTCACGGATCACCGTGCGCAAGGCGCTGGACGGCCTCGTGTCCGAAGGTCTGCTGCTGCGCCGCCAGGGCGCCGGAACCTTCGTCGCGTCGCGGGTGGAGAAGAGCTTTTCGAAGCTGTCGTCGTTCAGTGAGGACATGATCTCCCGCGGCCGCACGCCGCGCAGCGAGTGGCTGAAGCGCGCCGAGGGCGCGGTGACGCCCGAGGAGTCCATGGTGCTGGGCCTGAGCCCCGGCTCCCCGATCTATCGGTTCAACCGCATCCGGTTCGCGGACGACCTGCCGATGGCGCTCGAGTACACCAGCATCCCAGGCTTCTGCCTGCCGTCGGCGCAGGCCGTGGGGTCCTCGCTTTACGAAGCGCTCGAGGCCGCCGGCCACCGGCCCACCCGGGCGTTGCAGCGGCTGCGCGCGGTGCTGTTCACCCCCGAACAGGCCGAGCTCCTGCGCGTTCAGCCTGGGGACGCAGGGCTGCTCATCGAGCGGCGCGGCTACCTCAAGGACGGCCGCCCGGCGGAGTTCACCCAGTCCTACTACCGCGGCGACGCCTACGACTTCGTCGCCGAGCTGAACGCCCTGACCTCCTGAAGTCCAAAGGAGCCGAGTTGCCCCAAGCCAGTCCCGAGGCGCCCCGCAACGACGCCCGCTTCCCGAGCCTGATGGCGCAGGAATCGGCCGAGGCTCCGCGCGTCGCCGCCGACCTGCTGGCCCGCAACGCCGAGGCCGTTCACGAAGTCGCGGCCGAGCTGCGCGAGCGGCCGCCGCGCGCGGTGCTGACCTGCGCCCGTGGCTCCTCCGACCACGCGGCGACCTATGCCAAGTACCTGATCGAAACCAGGCTGGGCGTGATCACCGCGTCGGCCGCCCCGTCGGTGAGCTCGGTCTACGGCTCCTCCACTGACGCCGGCGACGTGCTGTGCCTGGCGATCAGCCAGTCGGGCGCCAGCCCGGACCTGATCGCCACCGCTGAGGCCGCCAAGGCCGGCGGCGCGCGGCTGCTGGCGCTCGTGAATGCGCCCGGCTCGCCGCTGGCCGCCATCGCCGACGCGGAGCTGCCGCTCTGGGCCGGCCCCGAGGTCAGCGTCGCGGCCACCAAGTCGTACCTGGCGGCCTTGGTGGGCATAGCCCAGCTGGTAGCGGCCTGGACCGAGGACGCGGCGCTCGAGTCCGCCCTCGCCGCCCTGCCCGAGCAGATGGAGACGGCGCGTCGACTCGACTGGACGCCCGCCCTTGACGCCCTGCTGGAGGCCGGGAGCCTGTACGTCGTCGGCCGAGGCCCCGGCTTCGCAGCAGCCCAGGAAGCGGCGTTGAAGTTCAAGGAGACCAGCGGACTGCACGCGGAAGCCTTCAGCGCCGCCGAGGTCCGCCATGGCCCCATGGCGCTGGCGCGCGACGGATTCCCGGTTCTGATGTTCGCGCAGGACGACCAGACCCGCGAGGGCGTCGAAGCCCTGGCAGCGGAGCTGGCGGTCGCCGGCGCCGCGGTGCTGCTGGCCGGCGCCAGCGCAGCGGGCGCCGTCCCCCTGCCCTCCATCGCGGCTCACCCGCTGCTGCAGCCGATCCTGCTGGCCCAGAGCTTCTACGGCATGGTCGAGCAGCTGGCCCGCCGGCGCGGCTTCGATCCCGATCGTCCGCCCGGGCTCGCGAAGGTGACGAGGACCGTGTGATGACGACCGCGCTGGTGGGCGGCCGCATCCTGAACGGCCGCGGATTTGTGGACGGCATGGGCGTCCTGATCGAAGGCGGTCGCATTGTGGCCGTCGCGCCCGAAAGCGAGGTGCTGGCCCGCGCCGATGACCGCTACGACCTGGACGGGGGGCGGCTGGTCCCAGGCTTCGTCGACACCCAGGTGAACGGCGGAGGCGGGGTTCTCTTCAATGACGAGATGAGCGTCGAGGCGATCGCGGCGATCGGCGCGGCGCACCGGAAGTTCGGCACCACCGGCTTCCTGCCGACGCTGATCAGCGAGGACCTGGAGGCCATCGACGGTGCCTTTCGCGCGGTCGAGCAGGCGATCGCAGCAGGCGTTCCCGGCGTCCTGGGCGTGCACGTGGAAGGCCCGTTCCTTAGCGACGCGCGGGCCGGCATCCACGACAAGGCGAAGTTCCGCACGCTGGACGAGCGCGCTATCGCCCTGCTGGGCTCGCTCAAGGCCGGCAAGGCGCTGGTGACCCTGGCCCCCGAGCGGACGACGCCGGCCTGCATCGGTAAGCTGACGGCCCAGGGCGTGGTCGTCGCGGCCGGCCACACGGACGCCACGTACGAGGACATCCAGGCGGCCTTGGAGGCGGGCGTCACCGGCTTCACCCACTTGTTCAACGCCATGTCGCCGCTGGCCAGCCGCGCGCCCGGCGCGGTGGGGGCCGCGCTCGAGGACCAGACGGCCTTCTGCGGCATCATCGTGGACGGCCGCCACATCCATCCAGCGGTGCTGCGCCTGGCGCTGCGTTGCCGGCCGGCCGACCGGTTCATGCTGGTGACCGACGCCATGCCGAGCGTCGGGCTGGCGGAGAAGAGCTTCGTCCTGCAGGGCCGCACCATCACCGTCGAGGACGGGGTTTGCGTCGCGCCCGACGGGACGCTGGCCGGCTCCGACCTGGACATGGCCGCGGCGGTCCGCAACACGGTCGAGCATCTGCACGTGGAGCTGTCGGACGCCTTGCGGATGGCGAGCCTCAACCCGGCCCAGTTCTTAGGCCTCGATCACGAGCTCGGCCGGATCGCGCCCGGCCTGCGCGCGGACCTGGCGCTGCTCGACGAGGCCGGCAAGGTCGTGACCACCTGGATCGGCGGTCAACTTCCGAGCTGAGCCGCACGTAACGGCTTGATTCCTTATCGGTGTTCAGTTTGGCTTGATGCCGATCAAGGAGGCCGCGAGCCGTCGCTGCAGAGCGATGGGAACGCACGGCCCGCCAGGGAGCCAGCATGAACGCCACCACGCACATCTCCACGCCCGGCGCCACAGAGCACTTCGACGTGCTGGTGGTCGGGGCCGGCATTTCCGGCATCGGCGCCGCGTACCACATGACTACCCAGCAGCCGGGCAAGAGCTTCGTGGTGCTGGAGGCGCTGGAGAGCTTCGGCGGCACCTGGCTCACGCACAAGTACCCGGGCATCCGGTCCGACAGCGACCTCTATACCTTCGGCTATCGGTTCAAGCCGTGGGTGGGAACGCCCATCGCCACAGGCCAAGAAATCCTGCGCTACATGGGCGAGGTGATCGAGGAAAACGACCTCGCCCGCCACGTCCGCTACCGCCACAGGATCACCAACGCGAGCTGGTCCAGCGAGACGAACGTGTGGACGGTGGAGGCGGTGCGGGAGGACACCGGCGAGAGCCTGCGCTTCACCACGGGCTTCCTCTGGATGTGCCAGGGCTACTACGGGCACCAGACGGGATACACGCCCGAGTGGCCCGGAATGGCCGATTTCAAGGGCCGTATCATCCACCCGCAGACCTGGCCGGAGGACCCGCAGCTCGAGGGCAAGAAGGTGGTGGTCATCGGCTCCGGCGCGACGGCGGCCACCTTGATCCCGAACATCGCTGACCAGTGCGCGCACGTGACCATGCTGCAGCGCTCCCCCACCTACTTCGTGCCCGGCCGCAACGTGGACGACCTGGCCGACATCCTGCGCGAGCTGCAGATCGACGAGACGTGGATCCACGAGATCGTCCGCCGCAAGAGGCTGCACGACGGCGCGGCGTTCACGCGGCGGACCTTCGACGAGCCGGAGGCGGTGAAACAGGAGCTGCTGGCCGGCGTCAGCGCCTTCGTCGGCCCGGACGTGGCGGCCAAGCACTTCACGCCGACATACCGACCCTGGCGCCAGCGGATCGCCTTCGTGCCGGACGGCGACATCTTCCGCGCGGTGGCAAGCGGCAAGGCCTCCGTCGAGACCGACGAGATCGAGCGCTTCGTCGAAAACGGCGTCCTGCTGAAGTCCGGCACGCTGGTGGAGGCGGACGTGGTGATCACGGCCACGGGGTTCGACCTCAGCGTCATGGGCGGGATCCCCTTCCAGGTGGACGGCCAAGCCGTGGACTGGGGCCAGACCGTCACCTACCGCGGAATGATGTTCACCGGCGTGCCGAACCTGGTTTGGGTGTTCGGCTACTTCCGGGCGAGCTGGACGCTGCGGGCCGACCTGATCGGCGACTTCGTCAGCCGGCTGCTGCGGCACATGGACGACAAGGGCGTCAGCAAGGTCAGCGTCGCCCTGCGGCCGGAAGACCGCGACATGCCGATCCTGCCCTGGATCGATCCGGAGAACTTCAATCCCGGCTACCTGATGCGCGGGCTGCACCTGCTGCCCAAGCGGGGGGACAAGCCTGAGTGGCAGCACACCCAGGACTACTGGTCCGAGAAGGACGACTTCCCGGCCATCGACCTGGACGATCCGGCCTTCGTCTACGAGGGCGCCGCAGAGCGGGTGGCGGCGGAATAGTCAGGCGCGGAAGGCCTGCCAGAGGAGTTGCACGCCCACCGCCGCCATCAGCAGGTAGATCAGGGTGTAGAACCGCTCCGCCTCCACGCGCTTGACCAGCCAGACGCCGGCGAAGGTCGAGGCGATGGCCACCGGCATCAGGACGCCCGCGGTCAGCAGGTTCTGCGGCGAGAACTGGCCCAGCGCCAGGTAGGCCGGAACCTTGATCCAGTTGACCACCGCAAAGAAGATGGCGGTGGTGCCGATCAGGCTGGCCGGCGGCAGGCGCCTGGGCAGGACCCACATCTGGAACGGCGGTCCGCCGGCGTGGGCGATCTGGCTGGTGAAGCCGGCCAGGACGCCGAACAGCGCGCCAACCCAGCCAGGCGAATTGGCCGGCGCCGCGATGCGGCCGCCGCGCGACAGCCACAGGCGGTGGACGGCGAACAGGATGGAGATGGCGCCCAGCGCCCCCAGCACCGCGACCGACGAGACCCGGGCGGCCAGCAGGTAGCCGGCCGCGATGCCGAGTACGGCGCCCGGCAGCATCACGGCGAGGATTCCGCGGTCCCAGTCCCGCCGGAACGCCCAGACGCTGACCATGTCCTGGACGATCAGGATCGGCAGCAGGATGGCCGCCGCCTGCACCGGGGGCAGGGCCAGGGCCAGGAGCGGCATGGAAAGCGCGCCCACGCCCGAAAAGCCGCCCTTCGCCAGGCCCATCAGCACCACCGCCGGAATGGCCAGGGCGTAGAAGATCGGGTCCGTGAGCATCGCCTGCGCCTAGCCGGCGCCGCCCTCGAGGGCAATGGGCGCCGGTCCGCGCGGCGGATCGCCCGCTTCAGGCGTTCTCACGGCGGCTGCAGAATTTCCGCTGCGCAGCATCTCCTACTGCAGCGGTAGAAAATCAGCTGCCCTCTCGCGGCAGCAAGGATCGTCCATGGCCACCTCCCGCCCGTCCCGCTTCATCTCCAGCTTCGGCTGGCAGGTGCTGGCCGCCATGGTCGTGGGCCTGGCCCTCGGCCTGCTGGCCCGCGGCCTGGGCTCCGACGAGGGAGAGGCCGGCTTCGCCCTCGCCGAGACGCTGCGGATCGTGGGCTCCAGCTTCGTCCAGCTGCTTCGGGCGCTGGTGCCGCCGCTGGTGTTCACCGCGATTGTGGCCAGCATCGCCAACCTCCGCGAGCTGCAGAACGCCGCGGGCCTCGTCTGGCGCACGCTCCTGTGGTTCGCGATCACGGCGCTGATCGCCGTGGCCATCGGGATCACGCTGGGCCTCGTTCTGCAGCCCGGCGTCCACGCCGGGGTCACGGCGGCCACGGCCGCGGCGCCGGCGACGACCGGAAGCTGGCTGGACTTCCTGACCGGCCTCGTGCCGAGCAACTTCCTGGGCCTCACCGCCTCGACCAAGCTGGCGGACGGCTCGGCCACCACCAGCGTCTCGTTCAACGTGCTGCAGATCCTGGTCATCTCGCTGGTCGTCGGGGCGGCGGCCCTGAAGAGCGGCGAAGCCGGCCGGGCTTTCCTGGCCTTCAACGCCTCCGCCCTCGCGGTGGTCCGCAAGGTGCTGTGGTGGGTGATCCGGCTGACCCCGATCGGCACCATCGGCCTGCTGGGCACGGCGGTCGCGAAGTACGGCTGGGACGCGCTGGGCCAGCTCGGCCAGTTCGCCATCGCCATCTATGTCGGCTTGGCGCTGGTGCTGTTCGTCGTCTACCCGGCCCTGCTGGCGGCGCACGGGCTCAGCCCGATCCGCTTCTTCCGCGCCGCCTGGCCGGCGATCCAGCTGGGGTTCGTCTCGCGCTCTTCGATCGGCACCCTGCCCGTCACCGAGCAGGTCACGGAAACGGGTCTGGGCGTCCCGCGCGCCTACTCGGCCTTTGCCGTGCCGCTGGGGGCGACGACGAAGATGGACGGCTGCGCGGCGATCTATCCGGCGGTGTCGGCGATCTTCGTAGCGCAGTTCTACGGTGTTCCGCTGGGGGTGACCGAGTACCTGCTGATCGTGCTGGTCTCGGTGCTCGGTTCGGCTGCCACCGCCGGGCTGACGGGGGCCACGGTGATGCTGACCCTGACGCTCTCGACCCTTGGCCTGCCGCTGGAAGGCGTCGGCCTCCTGCTGGCGATCGATCCGATCCTGGACATGGGCCGGACCGCTGTGAACGTGGCCGGCCAGGCGCTCGTGCCGACCATCGTCGCCAAGCGCCAGGGGCTGCTGGACCAGGACATGTACGACGCCCCGCCGACGATCGGCGACGGGCCGCAGCCGCAGCCGGCCTAGGCCGGCGCTCGATAGGCCCGAAGGAAGGCGTCGCTGATCTCGTCGGCGAGCCTGGGCAGGTCGGCGGGATTGCATGTCGCGCCGCCCATGTGCTGCTGATGCAGGATGGCCAGCAGCAGGGGCGAGAGCAGCATCAGGGCGGCGGCTCGCGTGTCGGTCTCGATCATCTCGCCACGATCGATGTGGGCGCGAAGCCTGGTCTGCAGCACGTCCACCGACGGATCGACGATGTAGCGCAGGGCCGCCGGCCCGATCGCCTCGTCGAGCAGGCCCTCGGCGATGCTGATGGCGAACACGTCCCCGAGCTTCACGTCGCGCGGGGCCTGGACCGCCATCAGCAGCGAGTGGGCGAAGTCGCGGATGGAAGCCTCGAGGTCTCCGGGTGGCGCGCTGAGCGCCTGCAGGCGCCGGGCGCCGGCCTGGTGATAGGCTTCCAGGATCGCCGTCATCACCTCCGGCCGCCCGCCGAAGTAGTGGCGCAGGGTCGGGACGGTGACGCCCGCCGACTCGGCGAGCTGGCGCAGGCTGGGGCGCGCAGTCTCTCGTCGCATGGCCCGGCGGGTCATGCGGTCGAGAAGAGCAGCCCTCTTCTCGTCGTAGTCCGAATCGCGCGCGCCCTTAGGCCTTGGCACCCCTGCCCTCCCGATGAGGCACGCTACTAGCGTGTAACGGCCTCGAAGCCCAATGCGGCGTCTGGACCCGCCATTCTTTATGTCTACTATAACAGAGAATGCTGCGTCCCCCACTCAACAACCCGATGACCCACGACGTCCTGCTGGTGGGCGGCGGGCTGGCGAACAGCCTGATCGCGCTCGAGCTGCGCCGCCGCCGCCCGGAACTGCGCGTCGGCGTGCTGGACCCCGAGCCGGAGCCTGAGCCGCACACCTGGTGCCTGTTCGCCTCCGACGCGACGGAGGCTGCGTGGGCGACGCTCGCCCCGAACCTCGACTGCGTATGGCAGGGCTACGATGTCAGCTTCCCGGGACATGGGCGCACGCTGGGGTCGGCCTACGGCTGCCTGACCAGCGCCACCCTCCGCGCCCAGCTGCGGAGCGCCTTGGGCCAGGACCTGCTGATGGGGCGGGCGAAGCACGTCGCCGCGGACGGCGTCGTGTTGGAGGACGGCGCGGTGCTCCGGGCGCCGCTGGTGATCGACGGGCGCGGCGCGAGCCCGTCGCCACACCTGGACATCCGCTTCCAGAAGTTCCTGGGCCTAGAGCTGCAGCTGAAGCGGCCGCACGGGCTCACCCGGCCCGTCGTCATGGACGCGACCGTCCGGCAGAGCGACGGCTACCGCTTCATCTATGTGCTGCCGCTGGGACCGGACCGCCTCCTCATCGAAGACACCCGCTACAGCGACGGCGCCGAGTTCGACCGGCTTCAGCTGGAGGGCGAGATCCTGAGGTATGCCCGCGGCGCCGGCTGGTCCGTGGCCGAGGTCATCCGCCGGGAGCGCGGCGCCCTTCCCGTGGTGCTTTCGGGCGACATCGAGGCCTATTGGTCGGAGCCTGGCCGCGAGCTGCCGCAAACCGGAATGCGCGGCGTCTTCTTCCATCCGGTGACAGGCTATTCCTTCCCCGACGCCCTCCAGGTGGCTGAGCTGGTGACCCACAACACCCACCTCGGCAGTGTCGAACTGGGGCGGGTGCTGCGGGACCACTCGATCCGGCTCTGGCGGCGGCGCGGCTTCTATCGGCTGCTGAATCGGATGCTGTTCCGGGCGGCCGCGCCGGAAGCACGCTACCGCGTGCTGGAGCGGTTCTACCGCCTCCCCGAGCCGCTGATTGAACGCTTCTACGCAGGCCGCTCAACTCTGAACGACAAGGTGCAGGTCCTGTCCGGCCGGCCGCCGGTGCCTGTCTGGAAGGCGCTGAAGGCCGTCGCCCCTGCAAGGAGGCCGCTCGTCCATGGCTAAGGCCGTCGTCATCGGCGCAGGCTTCGGCGGCCTCGCCTGCGCTATCCGCCTGCAGTCCGCGGGACATCAGGTCACCCTGCTGGAAGGTCGCGACCGCCCGGGCGGCCGCGCCTACGTCTACGAGCAGGACGGCTACATCTTCGACGCAGGGCCCACGGTGATCACCGACCCCAGCAGCCTGGAGGAGCTGTTCACCCTCTCCGGACGGAAGCTGTCGGACTACGTCGAGCTGCTGCCGATCACTCCGTTCTACCGGCTCCACTGGGAGGACGGGACGTCGTTCGACTACGTCAACGACCAGGCTGAGCTGGACCGGCAGATCGCCGCGCTGTCACCGCCCGACGTGGAGGGCTACCGCCGCTTCCTCGACTATTCGCAGGCGGTGTTCGAGGAGGGCTACCTCAAACTCGGCCACGTGGCGTTCCTCGACCCCTGGAGCATGGTGCGGGCCGCTCCGCAGCTGGCCAAGCTGCAGGCGTGGCGCAGCGTCTACTCGATGGTCTCCCGCTTCGTGAAGGAAGAGCACCTGCGACAGGCGCTGTCCTTCCACACCCTCCTTGTCGGCGGCAATCCGTTCGAGAGCTCGTCGATCTACGCCCTGATCCACGCGCTGGAGCGCAAGTGGGGGGTCTGGTTCCCGCGCGGCGGCACGGGCGCATTGGTGCAGGGGCTGGCCCGGCTGTTCACCGATCTCGGCGGCGAGCTGCGCCTGTCGACGCCGGCGGCCGAGATCCTCACCTCCGGCGACCGAACCACTGGGGTGACCACCGCCGACGGCGAGATCATCCTGGCCGACCTGGTGGTGAGCAACGCGGACGTCATGCACACCTACGGAGAGCTGCTGAAGGGCCACGCCCGCGGCCGGCAGATGCACAAGGGGCTCGGGCGGCGAAGGTTCAGCATGTCGCTGTTCGTGGTCTACTTCGGCCTGAAGCGACGCCACGACCATCTGAGCCACCACACCATCCTTTTCGGACCCGAGTACAAGGGACTGGTGGATGCGATCTGCGGGGCCAAGCCGCTGCGCGACGACTTCTCGATCTACCTGCATGCGCCGAGCGTGACGGACGACAGTCTCGCTCCGCCCGGATGCAGCGGCTACTATGCGCTTTCGCCGGTGCCCAACCTGACCCAGCAGATCGACTGGGCGGTGGAGGGGCCGAAGTACGCCGATCGGCTGCTGGAGAGTATCGAGCGACGGGCGATCCCCGGGCTCCGGGCCGACCTCGATACGCTCAGGATCTTCACGCCAGCGGACTTCCAGACCGAGCTCAACGCCCATCTGGGCAGCGCCTTCTCGCTCGAGCCGATCCTGACCCAGAGCGCCTATTTTCGGGTCCACAACCGCGACGCCAGGCTTCGGAACCTCTACTTCGTCGGCGCGGGCGCGCACCCGGGCGCCGGAGTGCCGGGCGTCGTCGGCTCGGCCAAGGCGACGGCCGGCGTGATCGCTCAGGACCTGGCGCTGGAGCCGGCCTGATGGACGCGATCGTCGCCCACTCCGAAGCCTCGATGGAGAAGGGCTCGTCCAGTTTCCGGGCCGCGGCGCGGCTGTTCGGCCAGGAACTGCGCGAAGACGTCTGGCAGCTCTACGCCTGGTGCCGCCATTGCGACGACCAAATCGACGGCCAGGACCATGGCGGCGCATCCGAGGCGCTGACTCCCGAGGTCCGCCGCGAACGCCTGGCGATCCTGCGCCGGGAGACCCGGGCTGCGCTGGCTGGCGAGGCCGTGACCGACCCGGCTTTCGTCGCGTTCCAGCGCGTGGCGCTGAAACACGACCTGCCCGAACAATGGCCACTCGAGCTGCTCGACGGCTTCGCCATGGATGTCGATGGCGTCACCTACGAGACCGGCGAGGAGACCCTCGCCTACTGCTGGGGGGTCGCCGGCGTCGTGGGGGTCATGATGGCGACCATCATGGGCGCGCGCGATCCCGCGGTCCTTGAGCGTGCGCAGGACCTTGGCCTCGCATTCCAGCTGACCAACATCTGCCGGGACGTGCGCGAGGACGCCGAGAACGGCCGGGTCTACCTGCCGGCCGCGGCGCTGCGAGCCGCTGGGGTCGCGCCGACGGCCGAGGCGCTCGGTGATCCGGAAAGCCATGCCCAGGCGTACGAGGTGGTCCGGGCGCAGCTTGCGTTGGCCGAGAGCTACTACAGCTCCGCCCGCGTCGGCATCCGGGACCTGCCGTTCCGCGGCGCGCTCGCGGTGGCGGCCGCCCGGGACGTCTACCGCGAGATCGGCCGGCGCATCCTGCGCGCCGGCCCCCAGGCGCTGGGCAGCCGCATGTCGGTGCCGAAGCCGGTGTTGGCGCTGCTGGTCGGCCGCGGCGCTCTCGTTGCGATCTGGAGCCGCGCCGAGCGGCTGCTGCCTAGGCCGGCTCGACCGGCGGTCTGGTCTCGGCTCTGACCTCCGGAAGCCTCCACCAGGGCGCCTCCGGGCGCAGGTGGTGCTCGTGATGCCGGCCGAAGTGGAAGCAGGCCAGCAAAGAGAGGATCCAGGGGTAGTCGAGCGAACGCGTCTGGTGCTCGTCGGCGAAACGGCCCTCCCCCTGATGGCGGTGCGGCAGCCAGGTTCCGAACGTGAACAGCTGCAACGCCGACAGGAGCGCGGGAAGGCCCCAGAACACCATCAGGTTAGCGGGCTCTGCGCCCAGCAGCAGGTAGAGCGCCAGCACCGCCGCGACCCGTGAAAATTCGGCCAGCCCGAAATGACGCCGGAAGAAGGCGACGAACCAGGGCGTGAACGCGTGGGGCGCCGGGGGGTGGAAATCCGGATCGTCGGGCGTGCCTGGCGCCACGTGATGCAGCCTGTGCGAATGGGCGAGCTTGCCGAAGGCGAAGCCGGCGTAGAGCCCGACGCAAAACTGACCCACCACGGCGTTCAGGCGGGGCCGGCCCGGCGCCAAGGAACCGTGGATCGCGTCGTGGGCGACGATGAAAAGGCCCGCGCCCAGCCAGCTCTGCGCGGCGACCACGAGCGGAACGCGGATCCAGTCGATGGAGCTCCACGTGTGGAAGAAGACGCCCCAGATGTGCAGCGCCAGCCAGGCGCCGATCAGAGCCGCCGCGAGGCCGAGGCCGATGACGCCCTGGCGCGCCGGGCTCATGGGCGTCGCAACGCGTGCAAGCGGGCCCGGAGCCGCTCCGGGTCCTGCGGCCAGAGGAAACCGAACGACACGCCGCCCTCGCGCGTGTGGCTGATGTGGTGGAGGTGGTGGGCCTGCACGAGCCGGAGCAGGTATCCCCGGCTCGCGCGAACCGGCACCGGGAAGCGCCGGTGGACCAGGCCATCGTGCACCACCGCATAGAGCAGGCCGTAGGCGGTGGCCCCCATGGCCAGCCACCAGAGCGGGCGCAGGCCGGGCTGCGCGCCCAGCCAGAACAGGCCGATGGCGATGCCTGCGAAGACGATCCCGAAGAGGTCGTTGAGTTCGGGTCCGCCGCCGCCTGGCTCGTGGTGAGAGCGGTGCCAGCGCCACAGCAAGCCATGCATGACGTAGCGGTGCATCGCCCAGGCGACCCCCTCCATGGCCACGAGGCCAGCGAGGAAACTGGCCGTGTTGATCAGCACCGGCGGCATGGCGTCAATCTACGCCGCGGCCCGCGCGAGGAGTAGGTCCACATATCCCCCGAGTGGAACGAGTTCGGGGCCGCCCTGCGCGAGCGCCGCCTTCGCGCCGTCGAGCCGCCGCGCCGCCTCCTGGCGCAGGGACTCGCGGTCCAGCAAGCTGAGCATGTTGACGTTGGCCCGGTCGGTGGCGAGGTCCGCCTCGTCGTCCAGGTCATCCAGCGCCTGGAAGGCCAGGCCCAACTCGTGGGCGAAGCCGCGCAGCGCCTCCAGGGTCGACGGCGACGCGCCAGCCGCGAGGGCTCCCATTTCGACGGAGGCGATGAACAGGACCCCGGTCTTTTCGTGGTGCAGCTGGGTCAGGAATCCCAGGGATGGCTCCGAGGGCCCCCGAAGGTCCTTGTCCTGTCCGCCGATCAATCCACCGGTGCCGACCGTCCGGGCGAGCACGGCGATCATGGCCAGGCGCGCCGCGTCAGTCAGCAGGCTGCACCGCCCGATGATGGCGAAAGCCTCGTTGAGAAGCGCCACACCGGCGAGCACGGCCACGTCCTGACCATAGCGGACATGCACGCTGGGCTGCCCGCGCCGCGTATCGGCGTCGTCCATGCAGGGTAGGTCGTCGAGCACCAGCGAGGCCGCATGGACCATCTCGAGCGCGCACGCTGCAGGCAGGACCGACGACATGGGGCAGCCCAGATGGCTGGCGCTCAACAGCGCCAGGATGGGCCGGATGCGCTTGCCCGGCGAAAGCACCGCGTAACGCATGGCTGCGTGCAGCCGGTGCGGCGGATCGCCGGCGTCCGGCAGCAGGTCTTCGAGCCCTTGCTCCACGAGGTCCCGCGCCACCGCGAGACGGTTGTGTTCCAGGGTGAGGGGTTCAGGCACGGCGTTCCCCTTCCAAAGGCGTTGTCCCGAAGCCTAGGTCAGAACCCGGTTACAAGCCCACCGAATTTTTGTATCAACTGCGAGAAAGAATGTTTCCGCTGCCCAAGCGTTCCTCGCGAGGTCCTTTTGACTGACCCGTCGTCCATCGTGCGCCGCAAGGACGAACACCTGGATATCGCCCTGCGGCAGAGGGGCGGCGGCGCGAGCGACTTCGACGGCATGCAGCTGGAGCATTGCGCCCTTCCCGAGCTCGACCTCGACGAGGTGGATCTCACGACAAGCTTCCTGGGACGCAGGCTCGGCCTGCCCTTCCTGATCAGCTCGATGACAGGCGGCCCACAACGGGGCGCGGCCATAAACGCGAACCTGGCGACTGCCGCCGAGGCCCTGGGCATTCCGCTGGCGGTGGGCTCCCAGCGGGTGGCGCTCGAGGGTGCCGGCCGGGCCGGCATCGATGCCCGCCTGCGTGAGCTCGCCCCTTCGATCCCCCTCTGGTCCAATCTGGGGGCCGCGCAACTGGTGCAGGGTTACGGCGCTGACGAGGCGACCCGGGCGGTGGAGATGATCGGAGCAGACGCCCTGGTCGTGCACCTGAACCCTCTTCAGGAGGCGGTGCAGCCGGCCGGCGATCGGAACTGGCGCGGCGTGCTGGGGGCGATCGAGGTCCTCGCCAGCCGGCTCGGCAAGCCGGTGATCGTGAAGGAAGTCGGCTACGGGATTTCCGCCGGTGTGGCCCGCCGCCTGCGGGATGTCGGCGTGGCCGCCATCGACGTCGCGGGCGCCGGCGGCACAGCCTGGGCGGCCATCGAGGCCGAGCGCTCCGAGGACGCCGCCGACCGCCGGGTGGGCGAGGCCTTCCAGGGCTGGGGCATTCCCACGCCGCAAGCCCTGGCCGAGGTGCGGGCCGCCTGCCCTGACCTGCCGCTCATCGGCTCCGGCGGGATCCGCGACGGTATAGACGCGGCCAAGGCCATACGGCTCGGGGCCGACCTGGTGGGCCAGGCCGGGGGAGTTCTGGCCGCCGCGCTCGTGTCGGCGGAGGCCGTCGTACAGCACTTCGAAGTCATGGCCCGGCAACTGCGCGTCGCCTGCTTCTGCACGGGCGCGAGCGACCTCGCTGCGCTCAAGGATGTCCGGCTCCTGCCGCGTGCGCTTCCTCTTCACGACCTTTGAAGGCGGCGGCCATGTGCCGCCCGCCCTCCTCGTCGCCCGGCGCCTGAAGGCGCGCGGGCACGATGTGCTGTTCGTCTCGGATGTCGCGAACCAGGCCCAGGCGGAGGCCGCGGGCCTGCCGTTCACGGCCTGGCGGACCGCCCCGAACCGCAAGACCCTTGGCGCCAGCGACGATCCGCTGGACGACTGGCGCGCGCGATGGCCACCGGCGGTGGTTCGCGCCGTCTGCGAGGCGGTGATCACCGGCCCGGCCGCAGCCTACGCGGCAGACACCCTGGCCCTGATCGACCGCTTCCAGCCTGAGGCGGTGGTTTCCAACGAGCTGCTGTTCGGGGCGATGGCGGCGGCCGAAACCCGCGGCGTCCCGCTGGCGCTGCTCACGGCGAACGTCTGGTGCTTCCCGACCCGTGAGGACGTGCCGCCTTTCGGTCCCGGGTTTCCGCCGGCGCGGAGCGTCTTCCAGCAGGGCCGCGACCGGACCACCCGCAGAATGGTGGGCCGATGGTACGACGTCGGACTGCCCGGCCTGAACGCAGCGCGCCGCGGCCTGGGGCTCCGCCCTCTGGGGGCGACGCTCGAGCAGCTCATGACGGCGGACGTGGTCATCCTGGGCGCCAGCGGCGCCTTCGACTATGGCGTGACGGAGCCGCCCCGACCGTTTGCCTACGCCGGACCGCTCGCGGAGGCGCCGGACTGGGCCAAAGGCGGGGAGGACGCGAGCCTCCTCGATGCTGAGCAGCCCAACGTGCTCGTGTCCTTCAGCACGGCCTACCAGCGGCAGGAGCGCGTGCTCGCGCGCACCATCCGGGCGCTTGCAGACCTGCCCGTCCGCGGGATCGTGACCCTGGGGCCGGCGCTCAGCTCCGGCAGCCTGCCCCGCGCTGCGAACGTGACGGTCGTCGCCCGCGCGGATCACGACGTCCTGGTCCCCAAATGTCGGCTGATCGTCTGCCACGGCGGCCATGGGACTGTGATGCGGCCGCTGATGCATGGCGTTCCGGTGGTCTGCATTCCGAGCGGGCGCGACCAGCCGGAGAACGCCCAGCGTATCGCTTCCGCCGGGGCGGGCGTGCGGCTGCCGCGGAACGCCAGCGCCAATCGAATTCGGGCGGCCGTCACTCGGGTGCTCGCCGAGCCCGGCTTCGCCGTGGCCGCCCGGGGCTTGGGCGACGCTATCCGGCGCGAGGCGGATGGCGGGGAGCGCGCCGCCTACCTGCTGGAACGTCTCGCTGGTCAGCGCAGCCTGATCGCCTGACGCCCGCCTGCCGGGGACAGGTGAAATACCGCCCGGCCCCAGGCCGGCGGCCCGAACGTCCCGCGGCTGTCGTTCGAAAAGCCGTAGGGCTCCGTGGGCAGGCCGATCGGCAGCGTGTTCAGCTTGCCGTCCCCGTTGCGGTCGTGGAACGCCATCACCGCATAGCGGCCCGGGGGCAGATCGAGCGTGATCTGAGCCGCGCCGCTCCGGACCGGCAACGGTCCGCCGCTCGCCTCACCCGCCTTGCGACACCAGCCCGCCTCGTCCGGATAGATGGCGAACAGAACCTGGCCGCCGCCCTGCAAGGCCGGGAAGGCCAGCGCCAGCTCCGCGGCTCCTGCCGGGCCGGCGGCCAGCAGGCCCATGATGAGGGCTAGTCTGAGCAAGGGATCACCTCCGCCGGCAGGCCGACGAAGGCGACATAGCACGCCTGCCGATCAGAACCGCGCCGTCAGCCCGACGAAGTAGCGCCGGCCGAGGACGTCGTAGGTGGACGGATCGGTGTTGGAGTTGGAGTAGCTGGTGAACAGCGGCGGCTGCTTGTCGGTGAGGTTGTTCACCCCGGCCCGGAAGCTCACCCGCTCGTTCAGCGTCCACCAGCCCACCAGGTCATAGGCGTTGTAAGTGGGCGGGTTGACCGCAGTGGGCGAGAAGACCGGCACGTTCCGGAAGTCCAGCATGGAGTCGATGTGCCGCCAGCGGAACATCACCCGCAGGGGGTCCATGTTCCAGGTGAAGGAGGCCGTCCACTTCCACTCCGGATAGGCGCCGCCGGAAAGGTCGCTGCCGATCGTGCCGGCGTTCTCCAGGAATGGCGCCCCCGGCCGAGCCTGCTTCTTGAAGGTCTCCAGGTGCGAGACGACGACGTTGGTTTCCAGCCGGCCCGCATTGTCGGGCAGGCCCACATCCGCCAGGTCGAAGGCCCAGTCGAGCTGGACATCTACGCCGGAGATCTTCCAGGCCGCCAGGTTGACCTGGTTCAGCTGCACGTTGGTGATGTTGCCCGAGCCCAACCGGCTGAAGAGGCCGCAGTAGAAGTTGTCGGGCGAGAAGCCGGGGTTGGTGCCCTCGGTGTTGAAGCACCCACCGGCGATCGTGGGGACGCTCAGGTTGCCGACCACGTCCTCGAGCTCGATCTGATACCAATCCACCGACAGCTGGAACCGGCGGAAGAAGCGCTGATCGATCGCCGGCGACCAGACCACACCGGCGGTGAAGCTGTCGGAGGTCTCCTCCTGCAGATCCGGATTGCCGCCGGTCAGGATCTCCACTTGGGTGGAGGCCTGCTGGTAGCTGTCGACGATCGAGGCCGGTACGCCCTGCGCGACACACAGGCTGCGCACGGCCGCGGCGTTCGGGCCGGTGCGGAACGAAGAGCGCACGTCGCACGGATCGCCCGCCGTGGTGCTGGCGCCCGGCGTGCCGATGCTGGAGAAGCCCAGCGAGACGGGCGAGAACAGCTCCGCGATGTTCGGCGCCCGCACAGCGCGCTGGTAGCCGCCGCGCAGCAGGATCGGCTTCACGGGACGGAACAGCAGGTCCGCCTTGTAGGCTTCGGTCCGCCCCACGGTGTTGTAGTCCGAGAGGCGGCCAGCGACCGCCAGGTCCAGGTCCATGCCGCCGTCCTCGCCATCCAGCAGCGGGACGAGCAGTTCGGCATAGGCTTCCTTGGACTTGATCGTGCCGTTCACCGGCACCGCGGGATTGAAGCCCACGATGTCGGGGCCTTGCAGCTGCACGTCCGGGTCGTAGTCGAAGTCGTCCTGGCGATACTGCAGACCGGCGGCGAACTTCACCTCGCCGGCCCACAGATCGAACAGGCCGCCGGTGATATTGGCTTCGTAGACCTGCTGGTCGATCTCGGTTTCGTTGCGCACGTCGCGGGCGATGTAGGTCGCGCAGCCGGGGCTCACCTGGCCCGCGCCGAAGATGTCGAAGCCGCCGCAGATCGCCACGCCGCCATCCGGCGCAAAGGTGAGCTGGCGCATGGCCGCGCGGCTGACGTTGCCGGACTGCTCTTCCAGGTGCTCCATGCGCCCGAAGCTGGCGTAGACGTCCCACTTCCAGTCGCGGAAACCGAGGTCGCCACGCAGACCGCCGACCACCTGCATGGTCTCGTAGGTGTTCTCGGACAGACGCCCGCCCACCTCGGCGAACGCACGCCGCGGATAGAAGGCGGCGGTGGGGTCCGCGCGCGACGCGAGCAGTGTCCTTAGGTCAGCCGGGATGAACGGGTTGGTGACCGGCACGACGATGTCCGGGCCGGGGAAGGCGCCGTCGGACGCCGACGCCGGGCCGAGCTGGCGGTTGACGTCGTAGGTCACGTAGCTGGCGGTGCCGTAGGCCTCGATGTTGTCGGTCACCTCGAAGCGGCCGTTGGCGAACAACGACCAGCGCTCCAGGGGCAGGAAGAGGTAGCGGTAGTCGGCGGAATTGAAGGTGTAGTTGCCGGGATCGAAGCCCGGCGTCTGCTGGCCGCGGAAGTTGCGCACCGGCGTCGTCGTGAACAACGAATTGTCGGCGTTGAAGGCGATGTTCGAGTTCCGCGCTACCGTCCCGGCCGGCACGCCATAGGCGCCGAACACGGCATTGAGCGCCGCCTGGCTGGGCAGGTTTCCGGCCCCTCCGGCGTTCGACGCCGGATCGTAGCGCCCCTCCAGAATGGTGGCGGCGCCCGACGGCGTGAGCCCGGTCGTCAGGACCGTGTAGCCCACAGCAGAGAAGTCACGGTCGGCCGCGAACAGACCTTCGCGCTTGTCCCAGGTGCCCGCGACGGCCAGGTGGCCGCGCCCGCCGGCGAAGTCGCGGCCATAGCCCACCGAGATCGTCCCCTGCTGGACATCGGAGCGGTCCGTCTGGCCGTACTGAGCGTCGACCTGCAGGCCCTCGAAGTTCCGCTTCAGGCGGAAGTTCACGACGCCCGCAATGGCGTCCGAGCCGTAGACGGCTGAGGCGCCGCCGGTGATCGTCTCGACGTTCTCGACCAGGAATGTCGGGATGGTGTTGAGGTCGACCACGCTGTTGGGGTTGCCCGAGACCACGCGCCGGCCGTCAATCAGCACCAGGGTGCGGGTCGGGCCGAGCCCGCGCAGGTTGGCGTAGGCCTGGCCTGGCGTGGTCACGTAGTTGGTGCTGTTCGTCCCGGCGCCGTTGGACGGCGTGAACTGCGGCAGCTGGTTCAGAGTGTTCTCGACGGTGGTCGAGCCCACGGCGGCGATCTGGTCCGCGCCCACGGTGACGATGGGGCTCTCGGAGACATAATCCTGTCGCGCGATCCGGCTACCGGTGACCACTACTTCCCCGACCTCCGCCTCCTGGGCGGCGGCCGGCGCGGCCGGCAGGACGAACAGCCCCGCCAGGGCGGAGGCGGACAGCAGGCTGGCGCGAAGTCTCGACATCTCTGGCATTCCCCCAAGCCGCCGCCTCTGCGGACATGCGGCGCGAATCGTATCCAGTGACTATGCGGAGTTGTGGCGGGCGAGGCGAGCGCGATCCCGCCGCCGCGGCTATAAGGCTCTGATGATCCGGATCGGGGTGGACTTCGGCGGCACGAAGATCGAGGCGGCGGCGCTGGACCGCAACGGGCGATTCCTGGCGCGGCGAAGGCGGGTAAATCCCGGCGCCTACGATGCGGCGATCCGCGCGGTGCGCGACCTCGTACAAGAGGTGAGGTCGGAAACCGGCGCCGATCCCGGGCCTGTCGGCGTGGGCGGCCCCGGATCAATCTCGCCGGCGACGGGCCTGATCCGCAACGCCAATTCCACATGGCTGAATGGCCGTCGGTTCCGCGAGGACCTGGAGACGGCGCTGGAGCAGCCTGTGCGCTACGCGAACGACGCCAACTGCCTGGCCCTGTCGGAAGCGAGGGACGGGGCGGCGGCCGGCGCGGCTTCGGTGTTCGGGGTCATTGTCGGCACCGGTTGCGGCGGCGGCCTGGTGCTGGACGGCCGCCTCGTCACCGGAGCCAACGCCATCGCAGGCGAGTGGGGCCACACACCGCTGCCCTGGCCAAGGGCGGACGAGAACCCGGGGCCCGCCTGCTGGTGCGGCCTACAGGGTTGCCTGGAGACCTGGATCTCCGGCCCGGCCGTGCAGCGCGACCACAGCACCGCCAGCGGCCGGGACTTCAGCCCTGCGTCGATCGCCGAGGCCGCGGCGCAGGGGGACGGCGAAGCCGTCGCGGCCCTCGATCGGTACCTGGACCGCCTGGCGCGGGGCCTCGCCGTGATCTGCAACGTCGTCGACCCAGAGACCTTCGTGTTCGGCGGCGGCCTTTCGAACCTCAGCGGCGTCTACAAGCGCCTGCCCCAGGCCGTCGCCCGTCACGTATTCTCAGACCATTGGCAGGCGCGCTTCGTCCCCGCTCGGTGGGGCGACTCGTCCGGCGTCCGGGGCGCAGCCTGGCTGTGGGAGGAGCCGGCCGAACTCCCCGCCGGCCGCGCCTAGCGTGTCGAGCCCAACAGCGGCAGCAGGCCGCTCATCAGGTGGTAGAGCGAGGTCGCCGGCGCCGGTTCATCCACGAAGCTTCCGTCCGCCTGCATCTTGTCCCGCCACACGCCCTGGGCGGGGGTCTCGAGGAACCTGACCAGCCCGCGGGCGGCGTCGAGCGCCTCGTGCTCCAAGCCGAACCTGGCCGCGGCGCGCAGGCGCTCCGTCTGCGCCCACAGCCGGGCCAGCGGCTCGCGAACCGAGAAATCCCCCCAGGTCGCCCCTACCGCCACGTTGCGCGCGCCGTCGACGCCGCGGGCCCCCGCCGCATAGAGCCGCCGCGCAGCGGCGCGCGCCCGGGCGTCGCCCCGTGAGAGGCCCCATTCCTCCAGCAGCCAGGCCCACTCGAACTGGTGGCCCGGCTCGATGAGGCCGCCGGCCGCCTCGGGCAGCGCCCGCCAGTCGGCGTCGAAGAACTCGCGGACCACCCCAGACGCCGGATCGATGAAGCGGGTGAGGGCCAGCCTGACGATCTCGTCCGCCTCCACCGCCCAGGTGGGATCTCCGGCGCCCTCCCACGCCAGGGCGGCCTCCAGGAGGTGCATGTGGGCGTTGGCCTGGAAGGGTTGCTCGCCCGCCTCGCGCCAGCCGCCGCGATCGTGCCGCATCGGCTTCATGGCGTCCCGCAGCAGCCGCGCCTGCCGACGATAGCCGCCGTCCAGGCGTTCCATCGCCGACAGGGCGAGAAGGGAGAACGCCTGTTCGTAGAGCGTCGCCACCGGGTCGGTCACCACGCCCTCGGCGTCCGCATTCCGGGCGAACAGGCCCGTGTGGGCGAGGTAGTGTCGGCGGTAGAACTCGACCCCCCGGCGCGCCACATCCGCGTAACCGTCCCCGAATCCGCTCAGCGCCGCCGTTGCGAACACCCACACCTGACGACTCTGGACGCGCGCCCGCCGCTGCTCCCCGGCGGGCCGACCGTCTGGGGTAAGGCTCTCGTGGAAGCTCCCTCGCCCGGCATCGACGCCGGCGGTCGACCAGACGGGCAGCGCTTCGTCGCGAAGCCAGGCCTCTAGCGCCGAAGCAGCCTCCGGCAGGCGATCGAATTCAGCGGGCGTGGGGGTTCGCTGCGGCACGGCGCCGGTTTAGCGGACCCGGCGGGTGGACGCCACGGGGGGGGCCCCCGGTGGCAGGGGCCCCTTTCCGGCCGGTGACGCCGGTAAAAAGCTCACGGACGAGGCGTCACGTCCCGCATCCGGTTCCCCACGTACCCCGCTTCATCCGCGGGCGGGCGGCCGTAGCGATGTTCGATATCCCGCTGCAGGATCTTGGCGGCCATGCGGTGGCCGCGGAAGAAGGTGTCGATCGCCCAACCGACGAGGGGCACGCCCGAGAAGGCGGTGTCAGCGGCCAGCCAGGCCGCCATCCTGCCGAGCGTCGCCTTGGACGCGCCGGACTGGTGGGCTTCGTAGAGCAGCAGGCCGCCAGCTCCCAAGGAGTAGACGGTGCCGACGCCCGGCGCCCAGGCGAGCACGCCGTCGAGGCCGAGGCCCCAGGGCCCGATCTTGATCATGTCGTCTGAGAGCCGCCGGATACGATCGGCGGCGCGCCAGGCGCGGTGGGCGCGGTCGCGGGTCACGTCTTCCATGGCCACGAAACGCCCTGCCCTGCCCCCTCGGTTCCTAACCCCACAGCGCGGCCGGGGGCGGCTCGATGAGGGAGCCGGAGATCGGCAGGCCCGGTTCGCGGTCCCGGGCGAGCAAAAGCGGCCCGTCCAGGTCCACCACACGGGCTCCTTGCGCCACCACCATCGCCGGCGCCATCGCCAGAGAGGTGGCCACCATACAGCCGACCATCAGCTCAAGGCCCCTGGCCCGCGCCTCGTCAGCGAGCGCCAAAGACTCGGTCAGCCCCCCTGCCTTGTCGAGCTTGATGTTCACATAGCTATACCGGCGAGCACAGGCGGCCAACTCGGCGCGTGTGCGCAGGCTCTCGTCCGCGCAAAGCGGCACCGGGCTCGGCCAGCCCTCCAAGGCTTCATCCAGATCGGCGGGCAGCGGCTGTTCCACCAGCTGCACGTCGAGCCGCGCGAACTCGGGCGCCAGCCGCTTCAGATCCTCGAACTCCAGGCCCTCATTGGCGTCGACGATGAGCCGGGTCCGCGGCGCCGCCACACGCACGGCGGCGACCCGGTCGAGGTCGTCGGCGCCACCAATCTTGAGCTTCAGCATCGGCCGCCGCGCGTGTTCCCGCGCCGCCGCGGCCATGGCTTCGGGCGTATCGAGGCTGAGGGTGTAGCAGGTCTTCACCGGGTCGAGCCGCTCGCGCCCGGCGAGCGTCCAGGCGCGGACGCCGGCCTGCTTGGCCTCCAGGTCCCAGAGCGCACAATCGAGAGCATTGCGGGCTGCACCCGCCGGCAGGAGGTCCTGCAGCGCCCGGCGCGAGGCCCCCGCTTCGATGGCGGCGCGCACCGCCCCCATCTCGGCCAGCACGCCTCGCACGTCCTCGCCGTGGCGCGCATAGGGCACGGCCTCACCACGGCCCACGTGGCCCGCATCGCGGATTTCCGCCACAACCACATGCGCCTCGGTCTTGGCGCCGCGAGCGATGACGAAAGCCTCGCGCAGCGGCCAGCGTTCGTCGCGAACCATGAGCCGCCTCAGGCCATGTCCCCCACGGCCGCATCGAGCAGGAGGTACAGCCGACCCGCGTCGCCGCCGAGCAGTTCAGCCATCAGGAAACCTTCGGGGTCGCGGACCACCGCGTCGTCCACCATCGCCTGGTGGCCGCGGATGAAGGCCACCACCTGACCTTTCAGGGCCTCGTCCGTGAACAGCCTTCTGACGATCCGGCGGGTGGCGGCGGGGGCGAGCTTCTTGACCACCTGGCGGGCGCCGTCCAGGTCGCCCGTCTGCACCGCCGCCGCGATCTCGTCGACGCGAGCCTTGGGCAGCAGTTTGGCCGGGTCGATGCCCATTCCGGCAAGCTCATTGGTCAGGGTCTCGTCCAGCTTCGTCCCGTCCGAAGGGCCGCCGTCCACAGAGGCCAGCAGGTCTTTCCAAGTCCACCCCTCCGGCTTCGCTTCGGCCGGCGACGCGCCCCCGGCGGCTTCGAACACCTGACTGAATTCCTCGTCGCTGGCGGTCGGCGTAAGCTTCAGGCGGGGCCGTAGGCCCAGCCGCGTCGCCAGCGTTCCTGCAGGCGTCTCCGGGTCCGACTCGGGCTGCGCCTTGGTCCTGCCACGGCTCGGCTTGGCCGCGGGTTCAGCCGGGTCGTCCAGCATCAGGTCGTCCGACTCCGGCGCCGCTTCGGGCGTCAGTGGCGCCACGGGCTCGGGCGTCTCCTCCGCGGGTTGCACCTGCGTGACAGGCTCCGGTTCGAGCTCCGGGGCCGCGGGCGGGAGCGGCTCCGGGTTGAGCGGCGGGGCAGCGCGTACCCGCGTAGGGCGCGGGGACGGGGTCAGGGTGGCGGACGCCTGGAAGGTCGGGACGGCCGCGCGCACGGGCGGCGGAACGGCCGGGAGCGGCGCCGGCGGGGTGGCTGCGACGGATCCCATCAGGCGCACGGCTTCGCTGAGCATCTCGAAATTGCGCCGGACGCGGTCTTGGAATGCGGCGTCGATGGCCTGCGCCTCCTCCGCAGTCCGACGGGCGGCCGCCATCAGCTCGTCCATGCCCTGGACGACGCTGTCGCGGACCTGCTCGGCTTGTCCGCGGGCGGCGGCGGGGAGCCGGCTCGCACGCTCCTCCAGGTCACCCAGCATCGTCTCGAGCTCGGAAAGAGCGGCGCGCGCGGCAGCCGCCCCCTCGTCCAGCTTCTTCGCCGTGGCGATACCGGCTTGTTCGACCATGAGGGAGGACTGCTCGATAAGCGCGCGGGCCTCCGACAGCCGCGCCTCGAAGACTTGGTTGGCCTTCTGACCGGCCGTGAACGCGGCCTCCGAGAGCTGATCCACCTGCTCGCGAGCGGTGGCCGCGTGGCTGGCGGCCGCTTCGCGGGTCTCCTCGGCGGCCCGAGCGAGGGCGTCGATAGCTGCTCGCGTCTGAGCCTCCAATTGCGCCCGCTGCTCTGCGGCGGCGGCTGAGACCGCGTCGAGCGACTGCAGAGTCGACTGACCGAACTCCTCCCGCTCCGCCCGGGCGGTCTCCGCCAGGTCGCGAAACTGCTCGGCGGCGTCCGCCATCAGCGCCTTGAGGGTCTCGCTGCCGCGCATCGCCCGCTCGTTCATCTCGGCGGCGGACAGGCGCGCCTGGCTGATGAACTCGCCCAGCCGGCCCGCGTGGGCTTCAGCCTCGGCGGCGAAGCTCTGATGGTCGGTGCGGAGCGTCTGCGACAGGGACACGAGCGCGGTCCGATGGTCAGTGAGGCCGCCTTCCACCGCCTTCAACTGGTCGGCGACGCCGGTCCCGGCTGACTCCAGGCGTGCGATGTGGCGGGTCAGATCCTCGCCAGCCGTCCGCGCAGCGTCGCCCACCTCCCCGGCGGCGGCGGCGAGGTCGGCGGCGCGGGAGGCCAGAGCCGCCTCCGCCTCGCGCAGCTGCGCCTCTGCCACCTCGGCCGCCTCAGCAACCATGCGGGCCTGGTTGTTGATCGCCTCGGTCACTCGGAGGGCGCGGGCGTCGAGCGATCCCGCCAGCTCAGCCTCCGCCGCCTTCATGCGGGCGTCAGCGGCGTCGGCCGCCTCCACGACGCGACGAGCCTGCTGTCCGATCACGTCCGCAACCTGGCCGGCGCGGGCGTCCAGGCTGTCGGCGAGCGTGCCGATCTCAGTCCGCTCGCGTCCGAGGGCGCCGGCCAGGTCCTGCGCCGTGCGCACCGACACGCGGGTGGCGTCCGTGAGCTTGAGCGTTTCCTCCGCCATAGCCTGACGCAAAGCCAGCAAGGTCTGGCGAGCATCGTCAGCGGCGGCGCCTGCGGCGGCGATCTCCTCGCGGACCCCTTGTGCGACGTCGGCGGCGCGAGCGGCGGCGCTGATCGCCGGCGCCAGCATATCCTCGGCCATGGCCTTCGCGCGACGCGCCTCGGCGCCCAGCTGCTGGCCCTGGCGGATCATATAGGCCGCACCCCAGACGAACATTGCCGGGCCGATAGCCAGCAGGGCGAACACCGCAAGCGCGAAGGCGTCTTCAGTGAGCGGCGCGACGCGGTTGCGATAGCCCACGGCGAAGGCAATGGGGGCGAGGCCCCAGAGCACGGACACGACAAGCGCCACCAGATAGATCGGCCACCCGGACGGAGCGTTGAAGGTTGGCTCGCGGGCGTCTTCGGCGGCCGGGCGGTGCGGCCGGCGCACAGGGGCACGCGGGGTGGGCGTCGCCAGTTCTTCAAGGAGCGGCTGCGGCTGCAGGAGTGGGCCTCGCGAAGCCTCGGTCGTCGGAGCAGGCGCAGGGTCGTTCACGGCGGCCACTGCGGCCGGCTCCGGCCGCACGGACGCCGCTTCGTCGTTGGACGCGCCGAAATCTACTGGCGGCTGGCGTCTTCCGATCCTCATGCGCGGCCGTCCCCTTGCTGCGCGGAAGCCCCCACTCCCACTGTCAAAGGATTACCCGGCTGGCGGGCGGACGCAAACAGCGGCCTGTGTAAAAGCGCGACTCAGGAGCGGAAATGTCGCGGCTGCGCAAGGCGTTGCGGTGACGACTTGCGCGCCTCCGGACCCGACCTCTACGCCTTGGCGACGCCCAGGCGGGACAGCGGCCTGTGGGGCTCTGGGCAGTTGGAGAGCTTCTCGGCGCGCAGCTTGCGCGGCGTTCGGGCGATGACCCGCTCGGCCGCTGGCTGCGGCCGCTCGACCTGGAGCGGCTCCACCGCCACGCCGAAGTGCGAAAAAGCCACGGCGGAGGAGTGCATCACCACAGCGGCGACAACGTCCGTCAATGTCGACATTGGCTCCTCCCGCCTACGCTGCGATTCCGTAGACCCAGGTTATACGGGAAGCGTTACCGAACCGCGACTGTTCGGCAGATGAAATTTTGGACAGGTTTGGCTGCCGACCTCGCTCAAGCCGCTAGCTCGCCGGGACGGGCTCCCTCCAGAGCCAGCAGCCACTGCTTGCGGGACAGGCCGCCGCCGTAGCCCGTCAGGGAGCCATTCGCGCCGATAACCCGGTGGCAGGGCACGAGAACCGCCACCGGGTTCGCGCCGTTGGCGAGCCCCACAGCCCGCACGGCGCTCGGACGGCCGATCCGCTCCGCGAGAGCGCGGTAGCTCAGGGTCTGCCCGGCCGGGATGGTGCACAGCGTCTCCCAGACCTCGAGTTGGAAGGCGGTGCCGGACGCCTTCCAGGGAACTCCGTCCAACGCCGTGGGGTCGCCGCCAAAGTAGCCGGCGAACGCTGTGCGCAACGGGGACCTTCCCTCGGCAAGCTGAGCCTTGGGATAGTGGCGCGCGATCCAGGCCCGCATCTTCGGCTCATAGTCGGTCCAGTTGAACGCCCGCAGCGCGCCGACCTCGTCTGTCACCAGCAGCGCCCTGCCAATCGGCGTCTCGAGGCGGTCGAGGGTGAGGTTTTCAGGCTGCGCGTTTGGCATCGGTCTTGGTCCTCTTGAGCTTGGTCGCCCCCGCCTGGGGCTGGGCCGCGTCGGCGGCCCACAGATGCTGAGCGGCGTAGGCGCGCCAGGGCCGCCACGCGTGCGAACGGGCGAGCAGGTCGTGGGACGTGGGCCGCCGCCCCTCGTCGTCGGCGAGCGCTCGCATCAGGGCGATGTCGGCATGCGGGAAGGCGTCCGGCTCGCGCAGCTCACGCAGGGCGATGTACTGGGCCGTCCATTCGCCGACGCCGGGCAGGGCCGACAGCGCGGCGATGGCACTCTCCAGATCGGCGCGCGGGGTGAAGATGGAGCGGTCGGCGGCGACCGTGCGGGCCAGCCCTTCAAGGGCCGCGCCACGGGCCCGCGGCATGCCGAGGGCGGCGATGTCCTCGCCCACCAGGCGCTCGGGCGTCGGGAACACGCACGACAGCCCGAGCGCCGCGGCGGCCGGGTCGTGGATCGGCTCCCCGTAGGCTTTCACCAGTCGGGCAGCGAGGCTCCGCGCGGCGGTGACCGTGATCTGCTGGCCGAGGATAGCGCGCACCGCCAATTCAAAGCCGTCCCAGGCGCCGGGGGCGCGGAGACCCGGGCGTGCGGCCACCATCGGCGCCAGCAACGGATCCTGCGCGAGGTGGGCGCCGATGAGCGCGGGGTCAGCCGCCAAGTCGAAGACCCGGCGGATCCGGGCGATCACCGCCGGCAGAGCCTGCACTTTCGGGAAGCGTATCTCGGCAACCAGGAAGTCGCCTTGCCCAGGCGTCACCACAACGACCCCGCAGACGCCCTCCACCTGCAGCGTGCGGGCGTAGCGGCGCGGCGCAACCGTTTCCACGCCGGGGATCGCCCTTGCGTTCAGGAAGGCGATCATCGCGTCCCAGTCGTAGGGCGCGCGGTAAGGCAGTTTCACAGTGATGCCACCGGCAGCCGAGCTCTGCTCCGCCCCCAGGCTGCGGCGTAGTGCGCCCGGCGAGCGCCCGAACAGCTGCTGGAAGGTCTCGTTGAAGCGGCGGACGCTGCCGAAGCCTGAAGCCATGGCGACCTCCGCCATCGGCAGGCGGGTCTCGTGGATCAGTTGCTTGGCGAGCAGGACGCGGCGGGTCTGGGCGACGGCGACGGGGGAGGCGCCGAGGTGCTGCTTGAACAGCCGCCGCAGCTGCCGCTCGCCGACGCCGAGCCGCGCGGCGAGCCCGTCGACATCGCCCGCGTCCAGCGCCCCCCTCTCGATCAGCGCCAGCGCCCTGGAGACGGTGTTGGAAGTCCCGCGCCAGGCGCCGAGGTCGGGGGAGGATTCCGGCCGACACCGCAGGCACGGCCGGAAGCCGGCTTCCTGGGCCGCGGCGGCTGTGGGGAAGAACGTCATGTTCTCGGCGTTCGGCGTTCTCGCCGGGCAGATCGGGCGACAGTAGATGCCGGTGGTCTTCACGCCCGCGAAGATGCGCCCGTCGAACCGGTGGTCCCGGGTCAGGAAGGCGCGGCGGCAGGCTTCGAAATCCATATCCATGATCGCCAAGATGCGCGGCCCTGCGCGGCATGTCTCGCGGTTTTCGGACACTCATGGGCGGCCGTTGGCGGCTTTCGGACGGCATAGCGCCACGTCGTTGGCGCAATTCTGCAACGCAGCGACACGTGCACGACATACCAAGGCCAAGCTGGGGTGATCCCTTCCGCCGCTCGCGAGTTCAGCCGCCGAGGCATTTGCCGGCGGCGTCGGCACTGCAAATCGACCTTCGAGGAGAGACAGTAGCGTGATCGAGCTGAACCCCGGCCGGGCGCCCGCGCTTGCGTGCGCCAACCTGCGGCTTGCCCTCCTGGGCTGCGCCGCCGCCTGCGCCCTCACGGTCCCTGCGTTCGCCCAGGACCCGGCCGACCCGGCGGACGACGTCGACGCTGTCGTCGAGGAGCTGGTCGTGGTCGCCGAGACACGGGAGCAGCGCGGTGCGGTCGTCGGCGACATCCCGCCGGAGATCCAGCTTGGGCCACGCGAGATCCGGGCGCTGGGCGTGAGTTCGGTGGCCGAGCTCCTGGACGCCCTGGCCCCGCAGGTCGGCAGCTCGCGCGGCCGCGGCGGCGGCCGCCCGATCACCCTGGTCAACGGCCAGCGGATCTCGAGCTTTGCCGAGATCCGCGACCTGCCGCCCGAGGCGATCCTGCGGGTGGACATCCTCCCGGAAGAAGTGGCGCTGAAGTACGGCTACCGGGCTGACCAGCGGGTCGTGAACTTCGTCCTGCGTCCCCGATTCCGGGCGCTGACCACCGAAGCGGGTGTGGGCGTCGCGACGGCCGGAGGGCGCGAGACGTTCAATGGCACAGCCAACGCCCTGCGCATCCAGCAGGACACCCGCTTCCAGCTCGACGTGAGGGCCAGCCGCTCGACGCCGCTGCTGGAAAGCGAGCGCGACATCCGGCGAGGCGCCAACGAGCGGCCCTACTCGCTCGGCGGCAACGTGACGGCCGCGCCGTTCGGCTCGGGCGAGATCGACCCGGCCCTGAGCGCGGTCGCCGGCACGCCGCTGACGGTGGTCGGATTGCCTCTTGCCGGATCCAGCCTGCAGGCCTTCGCCGGCCAGCCCGCAGCGCTGACCGACGAGTCGCCCTACCGCAGCCTACTCGCGGAGCAGAACCAGGCGTCGCTGAACGCCGTCTACACGCGGCCGCTCGGCGAGGGCATCGGCGCGACGGTGAATGCGCGGGTCGAGACCACCGAAAGCCAGAGCCCGCTGGGCCTGCCGACCAGCACGCTCACCGTGGGGACGGGCGGCTTCTCGCCGTTCAGCCGCCCGGTCGAGGTGCAGCGGTTCGGCGGACTGAATCCCCTCACCCGCACGACCGACGTGATCGAAGCGCACCTGGGCGTCGCGGCAAACGGCGCGCTCTCCGGCTGGCGCTGGTCGGTGACCGGCAACGCAGACCGGGTCGACACCCAGACCCTGACGGAGCGGGGCCTCGACGCCAGCGTCTTGCAGGCGGCCGTCACCGCGGGCCAGGTGAACCCCTTCGCGGCCGTGCCGCCGGGCCTGGTGCTCTACCGGGCGCCGGATCAGGCGAAGTCGGTAGTAACCTCGGCTGACATCGAGGCGTTGGCGAACGGCGCGCTGTTCAGCCTGCCGACCGGCGACGTCACCGCCGCGTTCACGGTCGGGGCCGAGACCCGCCAGTTCGAGAGCGAGTCCGTGAGGGCCGGCGAGCGGAGCGAGAACGACCTGTCGCGCCATATCGGCCGCGTGCAGGCGAACATCGACGTGCCGCTGACCCGAAGGGACGAGTTCCTGGGAGCCATCGGCAACCTGTCCGTCAACCTTAATGTGGCCGCCGAGAAGCTGTCGGACTTCGGGACGCTGACGACGCTGGGCGGCGGCGTGAACTGGTCGCCGGTCGACAACCTGCGGATCATCGCCTCGTTCACGGACGAGGAAGGGGCGCCGACCATCCAGCAGCTCGGCAACCCGGTCGTCGAGACGCCGTTCGTCCGGGTTTTCGATTACCTGCTGGGTGCGGCCGTGGAGGTCACCCAGGTCGAGGGCGGCAACCCGTTCCTGCAAGCCGACAACCGGCAGGTCTTCAAGCTCGGGGTCAACTGGAAGCCGTTCGACGATACGGACCTGACCCTCCGGGCGGACTACACCAAGTCGCGGATCCGGGACGTGATCGCCAGCTTCCCGGCGGCGACCGCGGAGATCGAGCGGGCGTTCCCGGATCGCTTCATCCGCGACCAGGCCACCGGCCGGCTCACCCGGATCGACGTGACGCCGGTGAACTTCGAGCGGCAGGACAGCGAACAGATCCGCTGGGGCTTCAACTACAGCAAGCCGCTGCGCTCGACGCGGCAGCCGCCGGCCGGCCAGTTCCGGCAGCGCGCGGGGCAAGCCGCGGCGGGCCAGCAGGCTCAAGCCGGGCCGGGAGCCGCAGGCGCCATGCCAACCCCAGGCGGGGAGCCGGCTTCGCAAGGCGCGCCGCGGCAGCGGGGCGAAGGCTTCCGCGGGCCGGGCGGCGGCGGCGGCGGTGGCGGCGGGTTCCGCGGCGGCGGCGGCCGGGGCGGCGGCGCCCTGCAGTTCGCGGTCTTCCACACCTGGCGGCTGCAGGAGGAGATCCTGATCCGGCCCGGCGTGCAGCCGCTCGACCTGCTGAGCGGCTCGGCGATCGGGGCGAGCGGCGGCACGCCGCGGCACGAGGTCGAGGTCCAGGCTGGAGCCTCGCGCGACGGGCTGGGCGCCAGGGTCACCGCGCGCTGGCAGAGCGGCACGGAGGTCAACGGCGTCCGCTTTGGCGGGGAGAACCTCGAGTTCTCCGACCTGACCACGGTGAACCTGCGGCTGTTCGCGGACCTGGGGCTCCAGCCCTGGGCGCGGCGGCATCGCTGGCTGCGCGGCGCGCGGGCCACGCTGTCGGTCGACAACCTCTTCGACGAGCGGCTCGAGGTGCGGGACGCCCAGAACCTGACGCCGATCAACTACCAGCCGGACCTGGTGGACCCGCTGGGGCGGACGGTGCGGATCAGCTTCCGCAAGCTGTTCTTCTAAGCCGCTGTATTTCACGCATTTCCGAACCTGGGCGACACGGCGGCGGCAGGATGAACCCTGCCCGTCGGCCGCGGTTCAGGCCCGCCTCAGCGGCCGGGGTTCATAAGGGTCTCAACACGAGGGCGAACGGCCGGATGCCCCGGCCTTCCCGCCCTCCGAAAGGAGACCCGAGATGAAGAAGCTGATGATCGCCGGCCTGGTTCTGTCGATGGCCGGGGCCAGCGCCCTGCCCGCCGCCGCCCAGGACTACCGCGGCCGCGACCGTGACAGCCGCGTCGAGCAGCGCCAGGATCGCCGGGAGTTCCAGCAGGAGCGCCGCCAGGACCGGCGTGAGTTCCGCCAGGAGCAGCGCCAGGACCGCCGGGCGTTCCAGCAGGCCCAGCGCCGCTACAACGCCGGCCGCTACTATGCTCCCCGCGGCTACCAAGCCCGCAACTGGGGCGTCGGCCAGCGGCTGCCGCGGAGCTACTACGCCCAGCCCTACGCGATCCGCGACTACCGGACCTACGGGCTCTACGCCCCGCCGGCCGGCTATCAGTGGACCCGCGTCGGCAACGACGCCGTCCTGACCGCCGTGGTCAGCGGCGTCATCGGTGCGGTGGTCGGCGGCCTGTTCTTCTAAGGCCACGACACCCAGGGCGCCCCGGAGGTCCTCCCCCTCCCCCTTCGGGGCGCTCGCCCGTTCAGGGACCTGAATTCCAAATGAACGGCAGAGCCCAAGTGCGTTCAGGGAGGTTCAGGCAGAGTGATCTCACTGAGGAGACCGCCATGAAGAAAGCCCTTCTGATCGCCGCCGCCGCCGCCATGACCTTCACCGGCGCCGCGGCCTCCGCCCAGCCCTACGGCTACGGCGGCTACGGTGGCCGTTACTACGAGCGCGACAGCGACCGTGACGGCCGTCCGGACCACCGTGAGTGGAACCGCGACCGCGACCGCGATGGTCGCCCCGACCAGTACGACCGCTACGACAACCGTCGCGGCGGCTACTACCGCGGCTCCGGTCGCTGGCAGACCGGCCAGCGCTACCCGTACTACAACAACCGCGGCTACTACATCAGCGACTACCGCTCCTACCGCCTGCCCCCGCCGCGGCCGGGCTACCGCTACTACCGCAGCGACAACGGCGACATCGTGATGGCCGCCATCGCCAGCGGGATCATCGGCCTGGTGATCGGCAGCGCGCTGTCGGACAACAACAACGACTATCGCGGCTACGACCGCGGCTACTACGACCGGCGCTGGTAGGCGCCACGAACCGGCGGCGGCGCGAGAGCGCCGCCGCCTTGTTCGTTCAGGCGGGGAAGATCTCCTTCACCGTCCGCTCCAGCACGACCAGCGGCATCGAGCCTCGGCGCAGGACGTCGTGGAAAGCCTTGATGTCGAACCGTGAGCCGGCCCTGGCCCGGGCCTCCTCGCGGATCCGCACCCACTCGCTGTGGCCGATTTTGTAGCTGCAGGCCTGGGCCGGCCAGATCGCATAGCGGTCGATCTCGCGTTGCGCGCGGCTGCGCACGAAGCCGGTCTTCTCGACCATGTAGTCGGTCGCCCTCTCCCGGCTCCAGCGCCGGGCGTGCATTCCGGTGTCGACCACCACGCGCACCGCCCGGAACTGCAGCGACTGCAGGTAGCCCAGCCGGCCCAGCGGGTCGCCCTGGTAGGCGCCCAGCTCGTCCGCCAGCTGCTCGGCGTAGAGGCCCCAGCCCTCGCCATAGGCCGCGAAGCCCAGTCCAACCTGCCGCAGGCGCGGGATCTCGGTGGAGGCCATGGAGATCGCCCCCTCCCATTGGTGGCCCGGCAGCGCCTCGTGATAGGTCAGGGTCGGCAGAGTAAACTTCGGCCACTCGGCCGTGTCCTTCAGGTTGATGTAGAACCGCCCCGGGCGGGAGCCATCCAGGGTGGGCAGGGTCGCGTAGCCGTTCGGCGCGCCGTCCTGGATCTCCGGCGGGACCCGCACGATCTCGACCGGGGTCTTCGGCAGAGTGCGGAAGGCCTGGGGCATCTTGGTCCGGATCGCCTCGGTCTGGACGTTCAGGGCCCTCAGCAGTTCGGCCCGGCCCGCGTCGGTGTTCGCATAGACCTGGTCCGGCCGCTTGGAGAGCTGGGTGACCCGCGCGCCGACCGTCCCGGCGGTCAGCCCCTCGGCCCGCAGCAGGGCGTCCATCTCGGCCTCGAGCTCGGCCACCTGCTTCAGGCCCAGCGCGTGCGCCTGATCGGGCGTCAGGTTGGTGGTCGTCTGGAAGGCCAGGGCCCCGGCGTAGAACGCCTCGCCGTCGGGGATCTTCCAGATGCCCGGGTCTGGCCGGGCCTGCGGTCGCAGCGCCTGGACAGCGGCGATCTGACGGTCGAGCGCCGGATAGACCTTGCCCGAGACGACGGCGGCCGCGCGCCGACCCCAGTCACCGACGATCTTCGCCTCCCCCGTGCGCCGCGCCAGCGAGGTGGTCAGGCCGTGGGCCTCGGCCGCCGGCTCGCGCAGCTTGCGCAGCTGGGCCAGGGTGGCGTCGAGGGCGAAGTCGGGGGCCAGCACGCCGCGGGCGGCGTCGCGGCGGAAGTCGGCCGTGTTGGCGTCGAGCGTGCCAGCGAAGGCGTCGAGCCGCGCGAGGTAGGCCTCGGCGTCGGCGGCCGTCTTCACCGGGTGAACGGAGTCCAGGAAGTCCGGCGTCGCCTGGTAGACGCCGGAGAGCTGGCTCAGCACATAGGGCGAGAACGGCGCATATCCGCCGGTCTCGCCGAACGCGAACCGGGTCCCGCCTTCGGCCGCCTGGCGATAGGCGTAGGCGACCACGTCGAGATCGGTGCGGCCCATGGACGACAGCTTGCCAGCGTCAATCCGGCCGAGACGGCTCAGTCGGGCTTTGCGGGAGGCCACCCAGCGGGCGCGGCCGGCGGAGGAGACGTCGTCGAGACGGCCGCGCTGGGCCGCCCGCCGACCGGTGTCGACGCCCAGGGTCGTCGCCAGCTGCGGGGATTCGTCCAGGTCCTCTTCCCAGAAGGCGTCGAGCAGGGCTCGCAGGCGGGCGTCCTCGGCGGTCGCGCCTTGCGCCCAGGCCGGCATGGCGAGGCCCGCCGTCACGAGGGCGGCGCTGCTGCGCAGGAAGACCCGACGATGCATGGAGTTGTCCTTCTTTCGGCTTAGATTTCCGCCTGCGGCCGGAGCGCAATCAGGGCGAGGAAGCTGATCAGGGCGGCGACGCTGAGGTAGAGGCCCACGAGCCCGAGGCCGCCGCGTTCGGCCAGCCACTGAGCGGCGATGGGGGCCAGGCCGCCGCCCAGGATGCCGCCGATGTTGAAGGCCATGGAGACGCCGGTGTAGCGCACGCGGGCCGGAAACAGGCTGGGCAGGAAGGCGCCGAGCGGGCCGTACACCAGGCCCATCATGAACAGGGCCAGCGACAGGAAGGCCCAGATCAGGACCAGAGAGCCCGCGCCCATCATCGGGCCCAGGACAAGGCCGGTGAGCACGGTGAGCACGCAGCCGCTCATCAGCACGCGACGCGGTGTGGTGGCGTCGGCCCAGTAGCCAGCAGCGATGATGCCCGCGGCCATGAAGCCGATGGCGCCCAGCTGAACCCCCAGGAAGGTCTCGCGGCTGTAGCCGAGCTCCGTCGTGCCGTAGCCCAGGGCAAAGGCGGTGGTGATGTAGAAGATCGCGAAACAGGCCACGACCGCGAAGGTGCCGCCGAGCGTCGCCAGAGCATGGCGGCGGAACAGCTCGGCGAACGGCACGGCAGGCGGCGGGGCCTCCTTGAGGGCGGCGGCGAAGGCCGGCGTCTCGGTGAGCTTCAACCGCACCCAAAGGCCGACCCCCACCAGGACGATGCTGAGCAGGAACGGGATGCGCCACCCGAAGTCCGCGAACTGCTCCGGCGTCAGCAGCACGCCGAGCAGCAGGAAGAGGCCATTGGCGGCCAGGAAGCCGACCGGAGCGCCGAGTTGCGGGAACATGCCGAACCGGGCGCGCCAGCCGGGGGGCGCGTTCTCCACCGCCAGCAAGGCGGCCCCGCCCCACTCGCCGCCGAGGCCGAAGCCCTGGCCGAAGCGCAGCACGCAGAGCAGGAACGGCGCCCACCAGCCGGCGGTCTGGTAGGTGGGCAGGAAGGCGATGGCCAGCGTCGAGCCGCCCATCAGCATGAGCGAGGCGACGAGGGTCGACTTGCGCCCGATGCGGTCGCCGAAGTGGCCGAAGAAGGCCGCGCCCATGGGCCGGGCGAAGAAGGCGAGCGCGAAGGTGGCGTAGCTGCTCATCAGCTGGGCTGAGGCCGACGCCTTGGGGAAGAACAGCTGGCCGAACACCAGGGAGGCGGCGGTGGCGTAGATGTAGAAGTCGTAGAATTCGACCGCCGTGCCCACCAGGCTGGCCGTCAGGATCCGACGATTGGACGCGCCGCCCGCGCTCTGTGTGGCCATGGTTCCCCCTCCGACACCCTGGTTTAGCGAGGATGGCGGCGCTTGTCGCGCCGGGGCTCGGGCCCCAGGCGCGTGACTCGCGGTCAGCGAAGGCGCGGTCCAGCGAAGGTGCGATCAGGAGGGTGCAGGCAGCCGACGGCGCCGCATGCGGCCTCTCCGGCCGGATGCGGGGTTTGCAAGCTCAGAACAGACCTCGGAGGTGTGAGGCGGCGGGGGATGACCCAGCTTGGGCCGACATTGGCCCTGTTGAGCGGCGCTAGCTGGAGTCCGCCGGCTCGGACGCCCGGGGCTGGGGCTCGGGGGGCTGGGCCTCGGGCGGCTGGACCGGCGGCGCGGGTCGGCCGCGGTCGTGGATCTCGTAGAGGATGTTCGGATCGGCGCCGATCGCCTCGCAAGCCTCGATGACCAGGAGGTCGATATCGGCGCGCAGGAAGTCGGGACGGCGCACGGCGGCGTCGAGCCAGGCCTCCAGCTCGCCGGCCAGCCGCTCAGGGTCGTCGGGCGTCTCGAAATCCCGGCCTTCGAGGTCTTCCGCCTCCGTCCAGATGGCGCCGGAGGCGTGGTCACGGATAGCTTCGCGCCGGCCGGCCACCGCCTGGGCGTGCGTCTCGACGGCGAACCGCTCGACGGCGGCCGCCTCCTCGGCGTCCTCGGCCGCCTCACGGGCCAGCTCGTCCTTGTAGCGGATCACCTTCAGCTCAAGCGCCAGGGTCTGGCGCAGCCCGCGCGACACCTGGTGAAAGGCGGCGACAGCCGTGTCGCGTCCTCGACGCTCTCGGCCTCCAGGGCGCGCGCCTGCAGGTCGCGCGCCAGCGTCAGGCTCATGGCCGCAAGCTCAGCCAGCATGGCCGAGTGTCGATCCTGAGGCTGCGGGTCCGCGGCGTCCATGAACAAAACAAGAACACAGAAATCCCGAGAAGGCAAGTCCCGATGCCATAGGCTCCCGGCGGCCCAGCCAGATCTCCAAGGATCGGCCTGGGGGAGAAGCCGCTCAGAACCGTTGTGGTCCTGTCAGGATTTCAGCGCCGCCAACCTGCACCGAGGTGACCTCGCTGGTCTCCAGGTTCATCTGGCACGTGACCTTGACGGATTTCGCGGCGGCACGGGCGCGCTTCCAGGTCACCGTGGCTCCTGTGTCAGTACGCTTCACGGTGGGCTTGTTGTCGAATGCCGTGACCGGCATCCCGGTCTTCGTGCTCTCGATGGCCGTCATGACCATGCAAACCGCAGCCGGGTCCGACTCGCGCTTGAACCGAACCTCTCCACCCGCGGGAGCAGCTTGCAGTAGCGCGAGCAACAGGATGCCCATGTAGCACGTCCTCCAGGAGGATCCGTTACCTAGGGGCCGGTTGCGGCCAGATTTTGCTCCGTCACCAGGGCTGCATCCTGGCTCCATGGGTGGTGCGGCACATCCCGGCGGGTCGAACTCGGCCACTGAACCGGGATGGCTGCGGCGCCTTTGGCAGCATCATGCATTACGCCGGCATGAAGTTCGCCCCCCTCCTGACGGCTCTCGTGCTTACGCCTCTCGCCGGGCATGCCGCCGCCGCGCCGGCTGGGGACATCAGCGCGGCTTTCGGCAACACCGTCCTGACCATCGATCCGGATGGGCGTTCCCGCAAGCTTTGGCTCAAGGCCGACGGCACCTGGACGGGCAAAAGCCGTCGAGGGCTCGATCTGGCCGGCAGTTGGACTTTGAAGGGCGAGAAGGTCTGCCTGAAGCAGTCCAAGCCTCGCCTGCCAGGCAGCATGTGCGAGAGGTTTCCGACTGAACCGGGGACCAGCCTTTCCGCCAAGGATCCCTCCGGGAAGACCGTTCAGCTCAAGCTCGTCAAAGGCCGGGTCACGAAATAGCGGGCCCGGCCTTCCGCCGATCGGCCTCAGGGGTCTGAAGTCGGCGCCTGACCGCCACCCTTGCGTGACGGCAGCACCCGCTCGATCGCCGCCACCACGCGATCCGCGTGCGTCAGCCCCAACATCGTGCGGTGGCCGGCGGCCTCGATGTTGTCGACGAACCCGGCCCGCGAAGCCCTGGCCGGCGCGTGCCGCGCCGCATCCCAGGCGCTTCTCCGAGGCGATGGCGGCCCGGCTGTCACCACGGCCACAGGCCATTCGGGCCGCAGCGGCCCGGCGTCGGCCGCCTGCCGCGCAGCCGCTCGCCAGCTCTCCACCTCCGCGAGCGCGGTGCGGCTCTGGCGCCCGGAGATGAAACCGCGGCGCTTCTCCGCTCTGCCTGCCGGAGGCAAGCCGATGCGGTCGCCGAACAGGAACAGCGGCTTGGTCAGTCCCAGCGTCCCCGCCGCCGCGCTCAGCCGGGCGATGTTGGTGAAGGTTCCGACGAACCTCCGAGCGCCGGGCGCCTCGATCATCTCCGGCAGGGCGGCGTCCAGCAGCACCAGCCCCGCCACCCGGTCCGGGTTCTGCGCTGCGAACAGCCGGATGTAGAGACCGGCCATCGAGTGACCGACAAGTACGAACGGGCCTGGCTCGCCCGACGCGGCGATCAGCTTCTCCAGGTCACCCACGATCGCATGGCCGTCGCGCGGCCTGGGGCCCGGGTCGGAATAGCCCATGCCGGCGCGATCGTAAGCGCAGGACCGCAGGTCCCTCTCGGTCAGCTTCTGCTGGATCGCCGCGAAGTCCGCCGCCCCGCCAAACGCGCCCGCCTCCAGCCAGATTGTCGGCGCGTCGGACCGCGGACCTTCGCAGACCAGCCGCAACCGGCGCCCGCCGATGTCGAGCAGCGCTCCGCGCGGCTCGTGCAGCCGGCTTGCCATCTCCGCCGCCATGGCGACCGCGCCCCACGCGGTGACGAGAACCAGCACGATGGCGAACAGGCTGCGCATGGAGCTGTCGTAGATAGCTCGACCAAGGCGCACAACGTTTGACCGCCAGGCCGGCCCCGGCCGGAGGAGCCGAAGTTGGACTCTTCGTCGATGCCGCCAGGCCAAGAAGGAGGCATTCAAGGTGGCGGGCGTGATGCCCGCCGCCCGCGCAGCCGAACGTCAGCTAAGGTGAGAAGCGGATGTTAGCACCGGCTCCGTGAACTCGACCTCTGGGGCGTGCGCCACTTGAACGGCGACAGGGTCCTTCTCGCAGGTTGCGGACGCAGGCTCGGTGAGATCGTCTCGGCTGAGCCGCGCACGCCCACAGCAATTACGGAGCGCCACCCTAGGAACGTCCGACTCGGGGGCGGGTTAACAGTGCCCAAGCTCGCAACCGGAAGTTTTTTCAATGTTTATGCACAACAAGCGGCTGCAGTACACCGTGCGCGTGTCTGAACCGAATCCTGTGCTGGCGAGCCTGTTGCTCGAGCAGTTCGGCGGTCCTGACGGCGAACTGGCCGCCGCGATGCGGTACTTCACGCAAGGGCTTTCCGAGGAGGATCCCGGCCGCAAGGACATGCTGCTGGACATCGCCACCGAGGAGATGAGCCACCTGGAAGTGATCGGCAGCATCGTGGCCATGCTCAACAAGAGCGCCAAGGGGCAGCTGGCCGAGAAGGCGATGGAGGAGGCCGACCTCTATATGTCGATGACCGCCGGCGGCGACTCCCACACTCAGGCGATCCTGTACGGCGGCGGCCCCTCGCTGACCAACTCCTCGGGCGTGCCGTTCTCGGGCGCCTATGTGGACAGCCGCGGCGAGCCGACGGTGGACCTGCGCTCCAACATCGCCGCTGAGAGCCGGGCCAAGATCGTCTACGAGCGGCTGATCAACATCACGGACGACCCCGGCATCAAGGACGCGCTAGGCTTCCTGATGACGCGCGAGATCGCCCACCAGAAATCCTTTGAAAAGGCGCTGTACGCGATCGAACCGAACTTCCCGGTCGGCAAGCTGCCGGGCAAGCCCGAGTTCACTGACGTCTATTACGACATGTCTCAAGGCGACGGCGACGCCAGCGGCCCCTGGAACTCGGGCGAGAACTGGGAGGTGGTCAGCGATCGCGGGGAGCAGGCGGCGGTCGACGGCGGCGACGGCCTGGCGAGCGTCAAGCTCAGCGCCAGCGAAATCAAGGTCGTCGAGACGATGGCGGCCCGCACCCAGTCGAACCCTGCCATCGATCCCATCCGGCGCCGACCTGGGCGCGGGGCCCGGCGCGGGCTCCACCACGGCGGTGAATTAGGATCCGGGGGCCGCGATGAGCCGCACTCTGCTGAAGACCGCAACCTATTCGGCGATGCACTTCGTGGTGGCGATCGTCGTGGCCTACGCCCTGACGCGCGACTGGCGACTGGCCCTGGCTGTTGGCGTCGTGGAGCCGGTCGTGCAGACGGTGGCGTTCGCGATCCACGAAAAGCTGTGGTCGCGCGTCCCGGGCGCCCGGAGCCTGCCGTTCTGCGGGCACGGTCACCTCCGCGCGTAGGGCTATGCCGGGATGGCGGCGGCGTGGCCCAGGCCACGCCGTCCGCGCCCGCTATCCGCCCGGGTGCAGTCCCGGCGCTTCCTGGCCCGTGCGGGTGACATACTCCGTGTAGCCGCCGCCGTACTGGTGGACGCCCTCGGGCGTCAGCTCCAGCACGCGGTTCGACAGGGCGGCCAGGAAATGGCGGTCGTGGCTGACGAAGAGCATGGAGCCCTCAAAGTTCGCCAGGGCCGCGACGAGCATCTCCTTGGTGGCCATGTCGAGGTGGTTGGTCGGCTCGTCGAGGACCAGCAGGTTCGGCGGATCGAACAGCATCTTGGCCATGACCAGGCGCGCCTTCTCGCCGCCGGACAGGACGCGGCAGGGCTTTTCCACGTCGTCGCCGGAGAAGCCGAAGCAGCCGGCCAAGGTGCGCAGCGCGCCCTGGCCCGCCTGCGGGAACGAGCCGTCCAGGGACTCGAAGATCGTCTCTTCGCCGTCCAGAAGGTCCATGGAGTGCTGGGCGAAATAGCCCATCCTGACGCTGGCCCCGACGCTGACCGTGCCCTGGTCGGGCTGGGTGGCGCCGGCCACCAGTTTCAACAGCGTCGACTTGCCGGCGCCGTTGGCGCCCAGGACGCACCAGCGTTCCTTGCGGCGCACCAGGAAATCCAGGCCTTCATAGATCGGCTGGGCGCCGTAGCCCTTGTGGACCTTGCGCAGGCTGATGACGTCCTCGCCTGAGCGCGGCGGGCTCCTGAACTCGAACTGGACGGACTGGCGTCGGCGCGGCGGCTCGACCCGTTCGATCTTGTCGAGCTTCTTGACCCGGCTCTGGACCTGGGCGGCGTGCGAGGCGCGCGCCTTGAACCGCTCGATGAACTTGATCTCCTTGGCGAGCATCGCCTGCTGGCGCTCGTACTGCGCCTGACGCTGCTGTTCGCTGAGCGCCCGCTGCTGGTCGTAGAAGTCGAGGTCGCCCGAGTAGGTGATGAGGTCGCCGCCGTCGATCTCCACCACCTTGCCGATGATGCGGTTCATGAAGGCGCGGTCGTGCGAGGTCATCAGCAGGGCGCCCTGGTAGTCCTTGAGGAAGGCCTCCAGCCAGATCAGGCTTTCCAGGTCGAGGTGGTTGCTGGGTTCGTCCAGCAGCATGCCGTCGGGCCGCATCAGCAGAATGCGGGCGAGCGCCACGCGCATCTTCCAGCCGCCGGACAGCAGACCGACGTCGCCGTCCATGCGTTCCTGGCTGAAGCTCAGGCCGGCCAGGACCTCGCGGGCGCGGGCTTCCAGCGCATAGCCGTCCAGCTCCTGGAAGCGCTCCAGCACCTCGCCATAGCGTTCCATGACGGCGTCCAGCTGGTCGGCCTGGTCCGGATCGACCATGGCCGCCTCAAGTTTGGACATCTCGGCCGCCAGCGCGCTGACGGGGCCGACGCCATCCATCACGGCAGCCACCGCGCTCTGGCCCGACATCTCGCCGACGTCCTGGCTGAAGTAGCCGATGGTCATGCCGGGATCGATGGCGACCAGTCCGTCGTCGGGTTCCTCCTGACCGGTGATCATGCGGAACAGCGTGGTCTTGCCGGCGCCGTTCGGGCCGACGAGCCCGACCTTCTCGCCCTTCTGGACGCCCATCGAGGCTTCGATGAACAGGATCTGGTGGCCGTTCTGCTTGGAGATGTTGTCGAGGCGGATCATGCGGCGGTCCGCTAACCCGGGGGCGATGAGAACGCCAGCCTCAGCCCGTGGGGCTTTTGGTCCTAGCTCCGCCCCCACCGCCTGGCATCCCATCCATTTGCATCGCGTTGGGCCGGATGCGCGCTGATGCGTTGTGGCTCCACGCCCCGGGTGGCGTTGCTGATGATCGGACCTGCCGGCCACGATGGACAAGAACGAGTCTCCCACCATCCCCCCGCCCCAGCCTGAGGGCCTCAACACGGCGTTGGCGCGTAACATCCAGGCGCTCAACGAAAGGCACCGTCGGGAGGAGCAGAACGCCAAGGTTCAGGAGAAGCTTGCCGCGGCGGTCACCGCCTTCACCGGCAGCATGATCTTCGTCTACGTCCACCTGGCCATCCTGATAGCCTGGGTGGGTGTGAACACCGGGCTGATCCCAGGCGTGCCGAGGTTCGACCGCACGTTCGTGATCCTTGCGACAGCCGCCTCGGTCGAGGCGATCTTCCTGTCCACCTTCGTCCTGATCAGCCAGAACCGCGCCGCCAAGGCGGCCGACCGGCGGGCGGACCTGGACCTGCAGATCAACCTGCTCACCGAGCATGAAGTCACCCGGCTGATCACGCTGACCACCGCCATCGCTGAGAAGCTGGGGGTCGGCGAGAGCCAGGATCCGTCGCTGAAGGAGCTGCAGCAGGACGTGGCTCCGGAAGCGGTGCTGGACACGCTCGAAGCCAGCAACGGCCGCTAGCCGGGGGCCCGTCGCCGCAGGCGCGGTCGCAGGGCGCGCAACCGGCCGCAGTCTGCGCCGTTCCGCATGCCGCGACCGTTCCAGAGGCCGCGATGAGGGAGCCGCCCATGAGGCCTGCCGCCGCCGCCGTCGCCGCCGCCGCTCTCAGTCTGCCGGCTCCCGCCCTGGCCGGGGAGGCCTTCCTCGGCCTCTACGCTCATGACGTCGACGACCGGCTCTCCATCGCGCACTCGCCGGAGAGCGGACAGCAGGTGATCGGCGGCTGGCGCAGCGAGCCGGTCGAGTCCTGGGGCGCACTGCGGCGGCCGCAGGTGCATGTGCTGGCGGCCGTGAACACCGCGGGCGGGGTCAACTATGCGGCGGCCGGGCTTTCCTGGCGGATCCACCTCGGCGAGGCGAAGCGGTTCTATGTGCAGCCGGGGATCGGGGTGGCCGTCCACACTGGCAAGGTGAACCTGGCGTCGCCTTTTGCGCCCGGGATCACGGCCGAGCAGCAGCAGCGCCGGCTTCGCGCGTATCGGGAGCACCTCGACCTGGGATCGCGGGTGCTGTTCGAGCCGGAACTGTCGCTGGGCTGGCGGGCCAGCGAGCGGCTGGCCCTCGAGCTTTCCTGGATCCACCTCAGCCATGCACAGCTGGCGGGACGCCAGAACCCGGGGCTCGGAGAGCTGGGCGTACGCGCGGTGTACCGGTTCGGCGGCTGAGGCTTCGCGCCGTCAGTTCACCGCAGGCAGGTCGTCTTCGGGCTCTTCCGGCGCAGGCGCGCTGGCCAGCGTGGTCTCCACCAACGGCGGGGCCGGCGCGGGGCGGCCGGCGGGGATAGCCTGCACCGGGAGGCGCTTGACCGCGGCGGCCATGAAGCTGCGCCACATCTCGGCCGGCGCCCCGCCGCCGGTGATCCGGCCCATGGGGGCGTTGTCGTCCCGGCCCATCCAGGAGCAGGCGGCGAGCCCACCCGTGTAGCCGCAGAACCAGGCGTCCTTGTAGTCCGACGTGGTGCCAGTCTTGCCGGCCATGTCGTAGCCCGGGACGGCCGCCCGCTGGCCGGTGCCGGAGGCGATCACGGCGCGCAGCATGCGGTTGGTGTTCCCCAGCGCCGGGTTGGCGACCACCGGCGTCCAGGTGTGCGCCTTTCGCTGATAGAGCAGCTTGCCGCCGGACGTGCGGATCCGCTCGATGCCATAGGCCTGCACCCGGCTGCCGCCGTTCGAGAACACCGCATAGGCCTGGGTCATCTCCAGCGGGGTGACCAACGTGGTGCCGAGCGCCATGGCCGGGTCGGTGTTGACCTTGGACGCGATCCCCAGCCGCCGGGCGGTGGCGGCGACCCTCGGCCGCCCGACGAGGTCGGCGACGCGGACCGCCACGGTATTGGTGGAGGACGCCACCGCGCGCTCCAGGGTGATGGGGCCGAGAAACCCCTCGTCGTAGTTGCGCGGGCTCCAGTTGGCGATGGTGACGGGCTCGTCCACCACCGGGTCGTCGGGCTTCCAGCCGGCCTCGAGCGCGGTGAGGTAGACGATCGGCTTCCAGGCCGAGCCCGCCTGGCGCATGGCGACGGCGGCGCGGTTGTAGGGGGCCTTGTCGTGGTCGGTCCCGCCGACCATGGCGCGGACTCGCCCTGCCCCGTCGATGGCCACCAGGGCCGCCTGGGCCTGAGCGGCGGCGGACGCGGCCTTGCGCGCGGCGGTCTCGGCGGTGCGCTCCAGCTGGGCGTCCAGGGTGGTCTCGATGACCAGGTCCTGGGTGGGGCGGCCGACGATTTTGCGGGTCTCGCCATCGATCCAGTCCACGAAGTACTGGGCGGCGCCGCTCGGGGCGCGCTTCCAGACGCGGGGCTGGGTGGCCAGCGCCTGGTTGCGCTGGACGGGCGTGATCGCGCCGGTCTCGACCATTGCGTCCAGCACCAGCCTGGCCCGGGCGCGGTTGGCCTCCGCCTCCTCGATGGGATGGTAGTTGACCGGCGACTTCAGGACCCCGGCCAGCATGGCGGATTCCATGATCGTCAGCTTGGCGGCCGGCTTGTTGAAGTAGCGCTGCGCGGCGGCCTCCAGGCCGTAGGCGCCGGAGCCGAAATAGACCCGGCTGAGGTAGAGGCCGAGGATCTGCTTCTTGGAATAGGTCCGCTCCAGCTGGACGGCGTAGAGCAGCTCGGTGGCCTTGCGCTCCAGGGTGCGGTCCTGGCTGAGGTAGAGGTGGCGGGCCAGCTGCTGGGTGATGGTCGAGGCGCCCTGGCGGGCGCGGCCCTCGCTGGCCGCCACGGCGATGGCCCGGGCGATGCCGCGCGGATCGAAGCCGGTGTGCTCCCAGAACCGGCGGTCCTCGATGGAGACGAAGGCGGCCGGCACGTGGGCCGGCAGGCGGGCGAGGTCCACCGGCGGGGCGTAGCGGCCGCCGCGGACGCCGATCACCTGGCCGGTGCGGTCCACATAGGTGATCTGCGCCTCGCGGCGGATCGGCGGCAGGACAGGCAGTTCAGGCGCTGCGATGGCAGGGGCGGCGGCCAGCAAAGAGGCCTGGGCAAGCAGGGCGATCACGCGACGGGTCTCCTTCGACGACGCCCCCTCAAGCGCCGGCGACACACAGCCTTGTTCTGGCCGGATGTCCTGGAGACGCCAAGATAATTCGCCGTAATGCAGGCGTTCGCGAGGCGGCGTGCAGTCGCGGTGCAGGGCGCAAAAAGAAAGGCCGCGCCTTGCAGCGCGGCCCAGTCAAAGGGAGGAAACGCCCCTCGCGGGACGCCCGAGCAATGGCCGGGCGGCGGGTCCCGGTGCAACCGGTGTCAGACGAACACCGCGAGAAAGCGGACCGGCGCCGCAAAAGCGGGCGCCGCCGACCAACGCGGGCTCTGTGCGCCGGGTCACAGCGGGACATGCAGAAAACGCATACCGGCTCTGCATTCCCGCTGATTGAGCGGCGGCCATAAGGGGGCATATCACCCCTGCCCACCCTCAAGCCCGATGCCGCCATGTCCCAGACCGCGCCCGCTCGCCGCCATTCCCCCAATCGCCAGAGGCTGATCGCGCGCACCGCGCTGTGGTCGGTGGCGGTCTGCGCCGTCCTGCTGAAGGTGACCCTGCCCGGGATTTAAGCGGCGGCTACTTGGTGCCGTACATCCGGTCGCCGGCGTCGCCGAGGCCGGGCAGGATGTAGCCGTGATCGTTGAGCCGCTCGTCGATCGAGGCCGTCCAGATCTTCACCTCCGGATGGTGGCCCAGGAAGTTGGAGAGGCCTTCCGGCGCCGCCAGCAGGCAGGCCATGCGGATGTCCCGGGCGCCGGCCTCCTTCAGCCGGTCGACGGCGGCGATGGCGGTGTTGCCGGTGGCCAGCATCGGGTCGACGACGATCACCGGGCGGTCGGCCAGATCGGCGGGCGCCTTGAAGTAGTATTCCACGCAGCCCAGGGTGATGGGGTCGCGATAGAGGCCGACGTGCGCCACGCGCGCGGCCGGCACCAGCTCCAGCATCCCCTCCAGCATGCCCATGCCGGAGCGCAGGATGGCGGCGAACACCAGCTTCTTGCCGGCGATGGTCGGGGCTTCGATGGACTGCAGCGGGGTCTCGATCTGCACCATGCCCAGGGGCAGGTCGCGGGTGACCTCGTAACAGACCAGGCTGCCGATCTCCTTCAGCAGCTGGCGGAAGCTCTTGGTGGAGGTGTCCTTCTTCCGCATCAAGGTGAGCTTGTGCTGCACCAGCGGGTGGTCGACGACCGTGACGCCCTTCATCTCGCAATCCCCCTCAGAATACGGTGCCGTCGCTGGCGATCTTCAGCGGCGGGCCGCCATCGGCGCGCAGCTGTCGGGCGATGCGTCGGCCGGCGGCCCAGGAGCCGCCCTCCAGGACGCGCGCCAGCGGGAAGGCCTCGGCGGTGACGCCCAGCCGCTCGCGGACCAACGGCGCGAGACGGTCCAGCAGGGCGACCGTGAGCGCGCGCCAGCCGACCACCAACGCCCCATCCACGGGATGCGACCGTTCGGCGTCGGCCGGATCCTTCAGGACCAGGACGCCGGTGTCCACGAAGAGGCCGCCGTTGCGGTACTCGGCCAAGCCCGTCAGGCCGTCGATGTCGATCACCTCGATCCCGGCCCATTGCAGCGGCTCGATCAGCGAGTAGGACATCCACTGGCTGAGCTTGTGGATCGGCACGTAGCCATCGACCGCGGGGTGAGGCCAGCAGTCGCCGAGCGACACCCCGCCCAGGGTCGACCGACCCGGCCAGATGGGCCCGAGCTCGGACAGCAGGACCTCCAGGATCACCGGCGCCGGGAGGCGGCCGCTGCTGGCGCGGGCGGCCATCAGGTCGAACAGCCGACCGGGCCGACCGACCACCTCCCCCAGCCGCCGCAGCAGAGCCGCGCGCCCCTCGAGGCCAACGAGCGGATTGCCCTCGCTCACCTGAAAAGCCTGCGCCACCGAAGCCGCCGTGACCGCGGAGAGGTCCTCCAGCGCGCCGGACTGCCACATCCGCAGCGAAGCGACGCCGAGGCCTTCGGAACGGGTCAGCACCGCGCCCGTCTCCGCATCGCAGTAGCGCCAGTCGGGTCCGGCGCCGGCGTCCAGCAGCACCGAGGGGATGACCATGTCGAAGGCGGCGCGACCGAGCTGGGCCGGGTCGGCAGGCTTGCGGGCCTCGGCCCAGAGATCGCGCCCCTGGGCCGTGAAGTGGCGCCAGCGGGCGTGGAACGGGACCTTCAGGTCGGGGTAGTTGGCACGGACGGTCTCGGCCGTCAGGTCGGCGGCGGCGTCGAGCCGCGACAGGTCGACCCGCCACTCCGCCAAGCCATCGGCCAGGGCCAGGTCGAGCAGTTCGTGGGCCCTGTCCCGCACCGCGCGGGCGGAAAGCAGGGATCGGGCCGCGGCTGCGGCCTCGTCGGTCATCGTGTCCACGTCGGGGTCGGCCTCAGAACTTGTCCAGGTCGCGGCCGACGACCTTGGTCAGGTCGTCCTTGGACGGCGGCGTCTCGGGGGTGAAGTAGCCGGCGGCCTTCTTGGCCTCCATCTCGACGCTGGCATCCGGGGGCACCAGCCAGTCGGGGATCGGCACGCGTTCGCCGATCTCGACCCCGCCGTTCACGAGGGCGTCGTACTTCATGTTGGACATGGAGACGAAGCGGTCGATCCGCCGGATGCCCAGCCAGTGGATAATGTCGGGCATCAGTTGCTGGAAGCGGGCGTCCTGGACGCCGGCCACGCACTCGGTGCGCTCGAAGTAGGTGGCGGCCTGGTCGCCGCCCGGCTGGCGTTTGCGGGCGTTGTAGACCAGGAACTTGGTCACCTCGCCCAGCGCCCGGCCTTCCTTGCGGTTGTAGACGATCAGGCCCGTGCCGCCTTGCTGGGCGCTGCCGACGCACTCCTCGATGCCGTGGGTGAGGTACGGCCGGCAGGTGCAGATGTCGGAGCCGAACACGTCGGAGCCATTACACTCGTCGTGCACGCGGCAGGTCAGGGTGACCCGGCGATCGCCGAGCTTCGACGCGTCACCGAAGATGTAGAGGGTGATGCCGCCGATCGGCGGAAGGAAGACCTGGATGTCCGGACGGGTGACCAGCTCGGGGTACATGCCGCCGGTCTGTTCGAAGAGGGTGCGGCGCAACATCTGCTCGTCCACCTCGAAGCGTTCGGCGATGCCGGGCAGCCACCAGACCGGGTCGATGGCGGCCTTGGTGACCGAGACGTCGCCGCCCTCGTGCACCACCTCGCCGTCGACCTTCAGCCGGCCCTTGGCGATGGCGTCGTGGATCTCCGGCAGGTCGATGCGGGCCTTGGTGATCGCGATCGTCGGGCGGATGTCGACGCCCTCGGCCAGCTCCGGACCAAAGTCCTCAGCGACGCGGTGTCCCCAGGGGTCGAGGGAGACGATCTTGCCGGGTTCGCTCCACTGCGGGTGCGGGCCGACGGAGACCACCGGATGGGTGTTGTGCAGCTCGGGCCGGGCCAGCGGGTTCATGGCGCCGGCCGAGATGGCAAGCGCCCGATAGACGGAGTAGGCGCCGCCGTGCGCGCCGATGGCGTTGCGGTCGGAGCCGGCGTTCGCCGTGGCCACCACGGGGCCGCGATCGCGCGGGTTGGCGGCGTCCCACTGGATCGGGAAGCGGCTCGGCGTGCCCGCACCAGGGTGCGAGGTGAGCCGGATATGGGATGTCCTATTGCCGGACATGAGTGGGTCAGACCTCCAGAGTCGGAAAGGCCCCGCCGCCGGTTCGCCGGCGCGGGGCCTTCGAGAGCGAACTCTGATCCTAACCCCTGAACTTGGCAATATTTCCTGAACCGGAGCTCAGCCGCCGCCGATTCCGTCCATCACCTTGCCCGTGCCGTCACATTCGGGGCAGGCGCGGGCGTCGAGCCGCCCCGTGCCGCCGCAGGCCGGACAGCTGTTCTCGCCGGCCGAACTGGTGTCGTCCGGCTGTGGGTCGGGAAAGGCGGGATCGGTCATGGCGACCTCAGGAGGACAGGCCCTCCGGCACGGCGGGGGCTTCGTCAGCCGGCGTGCGGGAGGCGGGGTTGAGGCCGGACATCATCGTCAGGAGACCGGCCGGCGTTCCGAAGAGCATGAAGAACCACATGCCCGATAAAGGTCCGCCGTCGCCGCTGCGTTCCTACGGTGGCGCTACGATCAGCCGAGGCGCCGGCGCCCAAGCATTAGGCGCCCGCCGCCGATCCCCACCGCAGGGCCTGCGCCGGCTGGACAGCCCCGGCGCCGGGCCCACGCTGGCCGGGTGATCCAGGGTCCTGCATCCCTTCCCGAGCCGGCCCGCCTGCAGCGCGCCCACGGCTGCGGCCGCATCGCCGTCAAGCTCGACGGCCGCACGCGGCTGGCGCGGCTGTACCAGGAGGGCTGCGCCAAGATCCGGGCGCCACGGGACGCGGAGGCGCGTGGTCTGCAGGCCGTGCTGATCAACACGGCCGGTGGCCTGACCGGCGGCGATCGGATGCGCTGGGAGATCGAGGCGGGCGCTGGCGCCGAGTTGACCATGACCACCCAGGCCTGCGAGCGGATCTACCGCGCGGCCGATGGCCAGGCAGAGGTCGCGGTGGCGCTAGCTGCAGGGGACGGCGCCCGGCTGGCCTGGCTGCCGCAGGAGACCATCCTGTTCGACGAGGGCGCGCTCAGTCGCCGCCTGGACGTGGAACTCGGGGCGGGCGCAAGCCTGCTGGTCGTGGAGGCGGTCATCCTCGGTCGCACCGCGATGGGCGAGACGGTCCGCCACGGGCTGCTGCGCGACCGCTGGCGGGTGCGCCAGGCAGGGCGGCTGATCTTCGCCGACGACCTGAAGCTCGCCGGAGCGATCGCGGCCACCGCGGAAGCCCAGCCGATCCTGGGCGGGGCCCGGGCCTTCGCCTCGATCCTGCTGGTGGACGCCGACCCCACCCGATTCCTGGGTCCTGTGCGGGCGGCGCTGGGCGCGTCCGGCGGGGCCAGCGCGTTCGATGGCAAGCTGTTCGCACGGGTGGCGGCGCCCGATGGCCTGGCCCTGCGGCACGCCCTGATCCCTGCCCTGCAGGCGCTCCGCGACGGCGCAGCCCTGCCCCGGGTCTGGCGGCTGTGAGCGCATGAACCTGACCCCCCGCGAGAAGGACAAGCTGCTGGTGGCCATGGCCGCGGAGGTGGCGCGCAAGCGGCTGACGCGCGGCGTGAAGCTGAACCACCCGGAGGCGATCGCGCTGATCACCGACTTCGTCGTCGAGGGGGCGCGGGACGGCCGGACGGTCGCCGAGCTGATGGAGGCCGGCGCGCACGTGATCACCCGGAGCCAGTGCATGGCCGGCGTGCCCGAGATGATCCACGACGTGCAGGTCGAGGCCACCTTTCCCGACGGCACCAAGCTGGTGACCGTCCACGAACCGATCCGCTGATGGAGGCGAAGATGAGTGCTCCCGCAGAGGGAAAAGGGGCGGCGATGGGGGTGCTCGCTGTGCTGATGCCGACGGCGGCGGCGGCGCACGAGGGTCAGCACGAGACGCTGGAGACGGTGGCGGCGCTGCGCCACCTGTTCGAACAGCCGGACCACCTGTTGGCGTTCAGCGCGCTCCTGCTGATCGCCGTTCCGGTAGCGGGCGTGCTGCTCCGGCGAGCGCGGAGGTGATCCCGGGCGAGGTGATCCCGCAGGGCGGCGAGCTCGAGCTGAACGCCGGGCGCGAGGCGGTGACGCTGCGAGTGGCCAACACCGGCGACCGGCCGGTGCAGGTGGGCAGCCACTACCACTTCTTCGAGACCAATCCGGCGCTGGCCTTCGACCGCCAGGCGGCGCGGGGGATGCGGCTGGACATCGCGGCCGGCACAGCGGTCCGGTTCGAGCCGGGGCAGGCGCGGGACGTCAGCCTCGTGCCGTTTGCCGGCGAGCGCACGGTCTACGGCTTCCGGCAGGCCGTCATGGGTCGGCTCTGAGATGCCGGCCCGGATCACGCGCGCAGCCTACGGAGACATGTTCGGGCCCACCGTCGGCGACCGCGTGCGGCTGGCCGACACCGAGCTGTTCGTGGAGGTGGAGCGGGACCTCACCACCTACGGCGAGGAGGTGAAGTTCGGCGGCGGCAAGGTGATCCGCGACGGCATGGGCCAGTCGCAGGCCACGAGGGCGTCCGGCGCGGCGGACACGGTGATCACCAATGCCCTGATCGTGGACCACTGGGGGATCGTGAAGGCCGACGTCTCCCTGCGCGACGGCCGGATCGCCGGTATCGGCAAGGCAGGCAACCCCGACATCCAGCCGGGCGTCGACATCGTCATCGGCCCGGGCACCGAGATCATCGCGGGCGAGGGCAAGATCCTGACGGCCGGCGGCATGGACGCTCACATCCACTTCATCTGCCCGCAGCAGATCGAAGAAGCGCTGATGAGCGGCGTCACCTGCATGCTGGGCGGCGGCACGGGGCCGGCGACCGGCACCAATGCCACCACCTGCACGCCGGGCCCGTGGCACCTGCAACGGATGATCGAGGCGGCCGAGGCCTTCCCGATGAACCTGGCCTTCGCTGGCAAGGGCAATGCGTCGCTGCCGGCCGCCCTGGTGGAGCAGGTCGCGGCCGGGGCCTGCGCGCTGAAGCTGCATGAGGATTGGGGCACGACCCCGGCCGCCATCGACTGCTGTCTGTCCGTGGCCGACGACCACGACGTCCAGGTGATGATCCACACCGACACCCTGAACGAGAGCGGCTTCGTCGAGGACACCGTCGCCGCCTTCAAGGGCCGCACCATCCACGCCTTCCACACCGAGGGCGCCGGCGGCGGGCACGCGCCGGACATCATCAAGGTGGCGGGGCTGGCGAACGTGATCCCGTCGTCCACCAATCCGACGCGGCCCTACACCCGCAACACGCTGGCCGAGCACCTCGACATGCTGATGGTCTGTCACCACCTGGACCCGTCGATCCCCGAGGACGTGGCCTTCGCCGAGAGCCGGATCCGGCGCGAGACCATCGCCGCCGAGGACATCCTGCACGACCTTGGCGCCTTCTCGATCATCTCGTCCGACAGCCAGGCCATGGGACGGGTCGGCGAGGTGCTGATCCGCACCTGGCAGACGGCCGACAAGATGAAGCGCCAGCGCGGCGCCTTGCCTGGGGACGGCGCGGCCGACAACAACCGCGTGAAGCGCTACATCGCCAAGTACACGATCAACCCGGCCATCGCGCACGGCCTGTCGCAGCACATCGGCAGCGTCGAGGTGGGGAAACGGGCGGACCTGGTGCTTTGGTCGCCGGCCTTCTTCGGTGTGAAGCCCGACCTGGTGCTGCTGGGCGGCTCCATCGCGGCGGCTCCGATGGGCGACCCCAACGCCTCGATCCCGACCCCGCAGCCGGTGCACTACCGGCCGATGTTCGCGGCCTACGGCCGGGCGGTGACACGCTCGGCGGTGACCTTCGTCTCGAAGCTCTCCCTGGAGCGCGGCCTGGCCGAGCGGCTCGGCCTGCAGAAGGCGCTCGTGCCGGTGGAGAACGTGCGCGGCGGCATCTCGAAGGCCTCGATGATCCACAACGCGGCGACGCCGGTGATCGAGGTGGATCCGGAGACCTATGAAGTGCGGGCCGACGGCGAGCTGCTCACCTGCGAGCCGGCCGAGGTGCTGCCGATGGCGCAGCGGTATTTCCTGTTCTGAGGACCCTGGAGATGAGCATCCTGACCGACGTGATCCGCGCCGGCGCCTGGACCGGCGAGCCGCGGGACGAGGTGATCCTCGACTACGATGGGCGCCATCGCCGGCGGATTCTCCTGACCGGCAGGTCGGGCGCGGAGTATCTGCTGGACCTCGCCGAGGCCACGCACCTGCACGATGGCGACGCGCTGAGGCTGCCGGGCGGCGGGATGGTGCAGGTGGTCGCCCAGCCGGAGCCGCTGATGGAGGTCCGTGCGGGGTCGCCGGAAGCCTTGCTGAAGCTCGCCTGGCACATCGGCAACCGGCACCTGGCCGCGGCGATCGGGGCCGACCGCATCCTGATCCGCCGGGACCATGTGATCGCCCACATGCTCGAGCACCAGGGCGCCCTGGTGCGGGAGGTGGAGGCCGTGTTCGATCCCGAAGGCGGCGCCTATCACGACCATGGGCACTGAGGCCGCGACGCTCCGGCTGCTGACCTGGTTCTCGCCGAGCTTCCCGACGGGCGCGTTCGGCTATTCGCACGGGCTGGAGACGGCGGTCCGGGAGGATCGGGTGCGGGACGCCGAGGGGCTGGGCGCGTGGATCTCCGGCCTGCTGGCGTTCGGCGGCGGCTGGACCGACGCGGTGCTGTTCAAGGCGGCGTGGTCCGCGCCGGGCCGGAGCTTCGAGGTGGCCGAACTGGCGCTGGCGCTGGCGGTCTCGGCCGAGCGTCGGCGCGAGACGGTGGGACAGGGCGAAGCTTTCGCAGCGGCCGCGGCGGCCTGGGACCTCGATGTGGCGCCGGGCCCCTACCCGGTGGCCGCGGGAGCGGCCTGCGGCGCGGCGGGCCTGGCGCTAGGCCTGACGCTCACCGCCTATCTGCATGCTTTCGCCAGCAACCTGGTGAGCGTGGCGGTGCGCGCCGTGCCGCTCGGCCAATCTGACGCCGTGCGGGTGCTGGCCTCGCTGGAGCCGCTCGTGCTCGCCACCGCACAGCGCGCGGCGGCCTCGAGCCTGGACGACCTCGGCGCCTGCGCGCTCGCCTCGGACATCTGCGCCCTGCGCCACGAAACACTCGACGGAAGGCTCTTCATCTCATGAGCAGGCACGGACCTCTGCGGGTCGGGGTCGGCGGACCCGTCGGCTCCGGCAAGACAACGCTGATCGAGAAGCTCTGCAAGACCATGCGCGAGCGATGGTCGGTCGCGGTGGTGACCAACGACATCTACACGCAGGAAGACGCCCTGATCCTCAACCGGCTGCAGGCGTTGCCGGAGGACCGCATCCTGGGTGTCGAGACCGGCGGCTGCCCGCACACGGCGATCCGCGAGGACGCAAGCCTGAACCTCGCCGCGATCGCCGAGATGAGCCGCCGGCACCCGAACCTGGACGTGATCTTTATCGAGAGCGGTGGCGACAACCTGGCGGCCACCTTCTCGCCGGACCTGGCGGACCTGACGCTCTACGTCGTCTCCGTCTGCCAGGGGGAGAAGATCCCGCGCAAGGGCGGGCCGGCGATCACGCGCTCGGACCTGTTGATCATCAACAAGACCGACCTCGCGCAGCACGTCGGCGCGGACTTGACGGTGATGGACGCCGACGCCCGCCGCCAGCGTGGCGAGCGGCCGTCCGTCTTCACCGACCTGCCGCGGCTGCAGGGGGTCGACGAGGTGGTAAGCTACATCGTCCGGGCTGGCGGGCTGGCCGCTCGGGCCGCAGCCTAGCCGCGGGTGCGCTGGGCGAACAGGCGGCAGGCGTCCGGAAAGCCCTGGACCACCGAGCGGCTGATCGTCTGACGAAAGGCGGTCTCCACCCGAAGTTCGCAGAAGTAGGCCCGCTCGTCCGCCATCAGGGAGCGACGCCAGATGTAGGTCGGCGTGCCCTCGGTGGTCACGCGTTCGGACCAAAAGCCGTAGCGGCTGAGCGCAGCGTCCAGTTGCTGGCCCTCGAGGCCGCTGCGGCCGGTGCTGACGCCCACCGGGCCCGCGCCCGGCATCGGGGCCGGCGCCAGGGACACCAGCCCGGCCGGACCGTTCACGCTTTCCGTCGTCGCGCAGCCCGAGGCCGCGCAGCCCATCAGGGCGACCGCGCACGCGACCGCTACCAGCCTCACCATCACACCCACCGATCCGTTGCTTATCGAACGTTGGGATCAGCTTGGCGCGGCCGAGTGGCGGTCGCGTTAAACAGTCAGGTTAACCAGATATGTCGGTCAGGGGCTTGGGCGGCCCATCAGGCGCAGGCGGCTGACGCCGCCGTCGGGGTAGATGTTCAGCCGCACGAAGCGGACCGGCCCGAGGTCGGCCAGCTCGTCACGGAAGCTGTGGACGTGGTCGGCCTGAAGCTTCACTTCCGGCAGCAGGACCGGCCAGCGGGCGGCTTCCCGGGCGATCTCGTCTGGCGTTCCGGTGGCGTGGGGCGCAGCCTGGATGGAGCAGCGGTCGGGGTAGTTGCCCTTGAAGTGGGCGGTGTCGACGACGACCGCCTCGATGCGGCCCGGCGCGCCCAGTTCCAGCACCGCCCAATCGTGGCCGGGCTCGCGGCGGCGGCGCGTCTCCCAGCCGTCGCCCATGTCGGCGCCGCGGCCGGGCGCGGTGAGGTTCTCCACGCGCCCGAAATGCTCGTCGTTGGCGATGATCCCCCGCCCGCCCCAGGCCATGGCCAGGAGATCGATCGGCTGGTCGCGGGCGGCGCTGAAGTCGGGCGTGACGCGGCCCCAGACCCGCAGCCGGGCGACCCCGCCGTCCGGAAAGATGTGCAGCCGCACGTGGGTGACGGGGCGCTCGTGGCGGATGGGCACGTAGACCCGGTCGTCGCCCTTCAGGTCCAGGCGCGGCGTCACCCGCTCCCACCCCTCCTCCGGGACCTCAGCGTCGGCGTAGCAGACCTCGAGCTCGGCGCCCGGCGGGTAGTTGCCCGTGAAGTGGCGGGTGTCGATCTCGAAGCCCGCGACCAGGCCGGGGACGCCCAGCTTCACCACGCACCAGTCGTGGCCCGGGGTGCGCTTCCGGCGGCTCTCCCAGCCATCCATCCACTTGCCGTTGTCGTCGTAGAGGCCGGGGACGAACTGCGGCTCGCCCGGCGCGATCAGGCGGGCCTTGTCGGCGAAGAAGTCATCGGTGGCGTAGACCACCTGCGACCCCAGGCGCGGCTGGGCGAGGTCGACGTAGCGGCGGCGAAGGTCGTCGAACAACAGTCTAGTCCCTGAAGATGTCGGCCAGCCGGAAGGCGGCGATGCGGTGGATCTGGTCGAGCGCGGCGCCGAACTCGACCTGCGGATCGTTGGCGAGCCGGGCCTCGAAGGCCGCCAGGATGTCGGTGCGGCCGAGCCCCTTCACGGCGACGATGAAGGGGAAGCCGAAGCGGTCGTTGTAGGCGGCGTTGAGGCGCTGGAAGGCCGCGAACTCCTCGGCCGTGCATTGATCGAGGCCGGCGCCGGCCTGCTCCTGGATCGAGGCCTCGGCCATGCGGGTGCGGCCGGCGAGCTCCGGGTGGGCGCGGATCAGCTTCAGCCTGCGGTCGTGCGGCGCGGCGTCGACCACCGCCCGCATGGCGGCGGCGAGGTCGTCGAGCCGGTCGAGGCGGCCGTCCTCGGCGGCTGGCCAGACCGCTTCGGCGACCCAGGGCGAGTCCTCGTAGACCGGGCCGAACGTGGCGATGAACGCGGCGTGAGAGAGGGCGCTAGGCTTCATACGGATGCCGTTCGCGCCAGTGGCGGGCGACGTCGAGGCGGCGGCAGAACCAGACGTCCCGGTGGTCGAGGGCGTAGCGAAGGAAGCGTTCCAGGCCGGCGATCTTGCCGGGGCGGCCGACGATGCGGCCGTGCAGGCCAACGCTGAGCATCTTCGGCCGCTCGGCGCCTTCCGCGTAGAGCACGTCGAAAGCGTCCTTCAGGTAGCTGAAGAACTGCTCGCCGGTGTTCAGGCCGGTCCCGGAGAAGCGCATGTCGTTGGCCTCGAGGGTGTAGGGCACGATCAGATGCGGGCGACCGGCGGGCGTGGTCCAGAACGGCAGGTCGTCGGAGTAATCGTCGGCGTCGTAGAGAAAGCCGCCCTCCTCCGCCGCGAGCCGGCGGGTGTTGGGGCTGGTGCGGCCGGTGTACCAGCCTAGCGGCCGCTCGCCGGTCAGGCGGGTGTGGATCTCGACGGCGCGCGCCATGTGCTCGCGCTCCACGTCTTCCGGAACGTCCTGGTAGCTGATCCAGCGCCAGCCGTGGCTGGCGATCTCGTGGCCGGCCTGCAGGAAGGCCTCCACCACCGCCGGGTTACGCTCCAACGCCATGGCCACGCCGAAGACGGTGACCGGCACGCCGTAGCGATCGAACAGCCGCAGCAGCCGCCAGACGCCGGCCCGGCTGCCGTACTCGTAGATCTGCTCCATGCTCATATGCCGGGCGCCGACCACCGGCGCCGGGTTGATCATGTCGGAGAGGAAGGTCTCGGAGGCGGGGTCGCCGTGCAGGACCGCGTTCTCGGCGCCCTCTTCATAGTTGAGCACCAGCTGGACCGCGATCCGGGCGCCGCCGGGCCAGTCGGCGTGGGGGGGATTGCGGCCATAGCCGACGAGGTCACGGGGGTAGGCTTCGCTCATGCTGATCGCTTAGCAGGCTCCTGTGGGCGCGCAGCGTCGCAGGGCCTCTGCGAAGTTGCAATTGCGTCGCTCCGGGTCGAGTCTGTGCGGCTGGCGATCACGGAACTGCCCAAGAGCCTGAATGAGCGGCCTCACCACCCACGTCCTCGACACCGCCCACGGCCGGCCTGCCGCCGGCGTGGCCCTGCGCCTGTGGCAAGGCGGCCAGGTGCTGGTGGAGACCGCCACCAATGCGGACGGGCGTTGCGACGCGCCCCTGCTCAGCGGCGAACAGCTGCGGGCGGGCGCGTATCGCCTCGAGTTCGAGGTCGGGGCCTACTTCCGCGCCCAGGGTGTGGCGCTGCCCGACCCAGCGTTCCTGGAGACGGTGGTCATCGACTTCGGCGTGGCCGAGCCGCAGGCGCACTATCACGTCCCGCTGCTGGTGAGCCCGTTCGGCTTTTCCACCTACCGAGGCAGCTGAGGTGGGCCGGCCCATACGGTTCCTGCTGGACGGCGAGGTCCGCGAGCTCGCAGCGCCGGATCCGACGCTGACGGTGCTCAACCTGCTGCGCTACGACCTGCGCCGCACGGGCACGAAGGAGGGCTGCGCCGAGGGCGACTGCGGCGCCTGCACCGTGGTGCTGGGCGAGCTGGAAGGCGAACGGGTCCGGTTCCGGGCGGTGAACGCCTGCATCCTGTTCGCCCCGATGCTCGACGGCCGAGCACTGTTCACCGTGGAGAGCCTGTCGCGGGACAGCGGGCTGCACCCCATCCAGCAGGCGATGGTTGAGACGCACGGTTCGCAGTGCGGCTTCTGCACGCCGGGGTTCGTGATGAGCCTTTACGCCCACCAGCGGGAAGGCGGCGCCACGGATTCAACCAGCCTGAAGGAGGCGCTGGCCGGTAACCTCTGCCGTTGCACGGGCTATGGGCCGATCCTCGCCGCGGGCCAGGCCATGGGGTCTGACCCGCAATGCGCCGAGGTCGAGCCGCTCGCGGTGGCGCTGAAGGCGATCCAGCCGGTGGAGGACCTGGCGCTCGAGCACAAGGGACGGCGGTTCCTGGCGCCCCGCAGCCTCGACAGCTTCGCCGCGGCGGTGGCCGAGAACCCGGACGCGACGATCCTGGCCGGAGCGACGGACGTGGGGCTCTGGGTGACCAAGCAGGACCGGGTCCTGCCGACGGTGATCTCGGTGGGCGAGGTCGCCGAGCTGCGCCGGATCGAGGACCTCGGCGACCGGCTGCGGATCGGGGCGGCGGTGCGCTATGCCGAGGCGCGCGCGGCGCTCACGGAGCTGCATCCGGAGTTCGGCGAGCTGCTGCGGCGGCTGGGCGGGGCGCAGGTGCGCAACGCCGGCACCGTGTGCGGCAACATCGCCAACGGCTCGCCGATCGGCGACATGCCCCCGGCCCTGATCGCGGCCGGGGCGAGCGTAGTGTTGAGAAAGGGCGCCGAGAGCCGGGAGCTCCCGCTGGAGACCTATTTCCTGGCGTACGGAAAGCAGGACAGGCGGCCCGGCGAGTTCGTCGAGGCGGTCGTGGTCCGCAAGCCCGAGGCCGGGCGGGTGTTTCGGATCTACAAGCTGTCGAAGCGCTTCGAGCAGGACATCTCGGCGGTCTGCGCCGGGATCTCGGTCGGTCTGCAGGATGGCCGGGTGACCGAGGCCAGGCTGGCGTTCGGCGGCATGGCGGCGACGCCGAAGCGGGCGGCCGCGGCCGAAGGCGCGCTGGCGGGGCAGCCCTGGACCGAGGCGACGGTGCGCGAGGCGATGGCGGCGCTGGCCAGCGACTTCAGCCCGATCGACGACATGCGGGCGAGCGCCGCCTACCGGCTGGCGGCGGCGCAGAACCTGCTGCTGCGGGCCTTTCTGGAGAGCGGGACGCAAGCGCCCGCGCGGATCACCGAGCTGGAGCCGCTCGATGGCTGACTCGGGGGCGGCGCCGAAAGTACTCGCGACCGTCCACCGGTCCATCGCGCATGACAGCGCCGAGCGGCATGTGGCGGGAACGGCGGTCTATATCGACGATCAGCCCGAGGTGGCCGGGCTGACGCATCTGTTCGTCGGGCAGAGCGCGCGGGCGCACGCGCGGATCGTGTCGATGGACCTGTCGGCGGTCCGGGCGGCGCCGGGCGTCGTGTGCGTGCTCACGGCGGCCGACGTGCCGGGAAAGAACGACATTAGCCCGTTCTCCGGGGACGATCCCATGTTCGCTGAGGGCGTGGTCAGCTTCAACGGCCAGCCCCTGTTCGCGGTGGTGGGCGAGACCCTGCCGAAAGCGCGCGCGGCGGCGGCGCTGGCGCGCGTCGAATACGACGACCTGCCGGCCCTGGTCACGATCGCCGACGCGCGGGCGGCGGAGGCGCATATCGAGCCCACGCAGACCATGCGGCTGGGCGACGCCAAGGCCGCCATCGCGGCGGCGGCGCACCGGCTGGAGGGGCGGCTGGCGATCGGCGGGCAGGAGCACTTCTACCTGGAGGGCCAGGTGGCCCTGGCCGTCCCCGGCGAGGCCGGCGACCTGCACGTCTTCACCTCCACCCAGCACCCGACGGAGACGCAGCACATCATCGCCCGCTGCCTCGGCTGCCGGGACAATGCGGTCACCGTCGAGGTCCGGCGCATGGGCGGCGGGTTCGGCGGCAAGGAGACCCAGTCGGTCCAGTGGGCGGCCATGGCGGCGCTGGCGGCGCGGAAGACCGGCCGTCCGGCGAAGATCCGGCTGGATCGCGACGACGACATGGTGATGACCGGCAAGCGGCACGACTTCGAGGTCGGCTGGCAGGTCGGCTTCGACGGCGAGGGCCGGCTGGCCGGGGCGCGGTTCGAGCTGGAGAGCCGCTGCGGCCATTCCACCGACCTCAGCCGGGCGATCAACGACCGGGCGATGTTCCACTCGGACAACGCCTATGCGCTGCAGGCCGCCGAGATCGTCTCGCACCGGTACCGGACGCACACGGTGTCGAACACCGCCTTCCGCGGCTTTGGCGGGCCACAGGGGATGATGGCGATCGAGCGCGCGATGGACGCCATCGCCTGGCGCCTGGGCCGCGATCCGCTGGATGTGCGCAAGGCCAACCTGTACGGCGTTTCCGGCGACCTGACGCCGTACGGCCAGACGGTCACCGACAGCGTGGCGCTCGAGCTGATGAGCGAGCTGGAGACGTCCTGCCGGTATCGCGATCGGCGCGCGGCGGTCCGGGCGTGGAACGCGGAGGACCGCTGGATCAAGCGCGGGCTGGCGCTGACGCCGGTGAAGTTCGGCATCTCCTTCACCACCAGCCACCTGAACCAGGGCGGCGCCCTCGTGCACCTCTACACGGACGGCTCGATCCATCTGAACCACGGCGGGACCGAGATGGGCCAGGGACTGCACACCAAGGTGGCGCAGGTCGTGGCGGAGGAATTCCAGGTTCCGCTCGACGCGGTGAAGATCAGCGCCACGCGGACCGACAAGGTGCCGAACACCTCGCCCACCGCCGCCTCCTCCGGCACGGATATCAACGGCATGGCGGCCCTGGACGCCTGCCGGAAGCTGAAGACGCGGTTGACCGAGTTCGCGAAGGGCGAGTTCGGGGTGGAGCCCGTGTTCACACCGGACGGCGTTCGGCTGGGCGAGCGGCTGATGAGCCTGCGGGAGTTCGTGCAGCTGGCCTACATCGCGCGGATCTCGCTGTCGGCCACCGGCTATTACCGGACGCCGGACATTCACTACGACCGCGAAAGCCACAGCGGGCGGCCGTTCTACTACTACAGCTATGGGGCGGCCTGTTCGGAGGTCGCGGTTGACACGCTGACCGGCGAGAACAGGGTCACGCGGGTGGACATCCTGCACGACGTCGGCCGCTCGCTGAATCCTGCGATCGACCTGGGCCAGATCGAGGGCGGCTTCATCCAGGGGATGGGTTGGCTGACCACCGAGGAGCTGGTGTTCGACGGCGAGGGCCGGCTGCGTACCCATGCGCCCTCGACCTACAAGATCCCGACGGCGGGCGACCGGCCGGACGCCTTTGACGTGCGGATCTGGACGGGCGGCGAGAACCGCGAGCCGACGATCCACCGGTCGAAAGCGGTGGGCGAGCCGCCGCTGATGCTGGCGATCTCAGTGTTCTCGGCGCTGACCGACGCCGTCGCCAGCGTCGGCGACCACCAGCTCATGCCGGACCTCGACGCGCCGGCCACGCCCGAGCGGCTGCTGACCGCGGTCGAGGACCTCCGCCGGAGGACCGGGCATGGCTGATTGGATCGGCGAGGCCCTGGCGGCCGTGCGGCGCGGCGAGCGGCTGGCGATGGTCAGCATCGTCGGGGCGCGCGGCTCGACGCCGCGGGAGATGGGCGCGCGGATGCTGGTGTGGGCGGATCGCTTCACCGGCACGATCGGCGGCGGCTCGCTGGAGCGCCAGGGGCTGGATCAGGCCCGCCGGCTGCTGGCCCAGGCTGAACGGCGCCACGCGCTGCAGGACTATCCGCTGGGGCCGCTGCTCGGCCAGTGCTGCGGCGGGCACGTTCGGCTGCTTGTGGAACAGGTGGACGAGGCGAGCCTCGGCTGGCTCGAGCCCGCCGCTGCCCGCGGCGAGCCGTTCCGCCTGGAGGCCCGTTTTCAAGGCGGCGAGATGCGCCGCGCCGTTTCGCCAGCCGGGCCCGCCGCCTCCGACGGGCCTGCCATCCCGATCCCGGAGGTCCGCACCTTGTCCGAAGAGATCCGCCCTTCCCGGCCGAGACTCGCCATGTTCGGAGCCGGCCACGTGGGCCAGGCCGTGGCGCGGGCGTTCGAGCCCCTGCCCTTTGACGTCGACTGGCTGGCCAGTCGCGAGGACCTGCGGCCGGAAGCCGGCGGCACGCGGGCGACGATCTTGTCGGAGGACGAGCTCGAGGCCTGCGTCGAGGCGGCCCCGGCCGACACCTATTTCGCGGTCTTCACCCACAGCCACGACCTGGACTACCGGCTGATCCGGGCGGTGCTGACGCGGGGCGACTTCGCCTATGCGGGCCTGATCGGATCGGCGACCAAGCGGGCGAGGTTCGAGCGGCGGCTGCGGGACGACGGCGTCGATCCTGCGACGCTGATCCGCCTCACCTGCCCAATCGGGCTGAGCGGACTGAAGAGCAAGGCGCCCGCTGTAATCGCGGTGGCCCTGGCGGCCGAACTTCTGCAACTGCACGAGAGGCGCGAAGAGACCTGATGGGGTTCGAGTGGGGGGCCTGGGCGAACCTGGGGATCCGGTGGCTGCACCTGATCGCCGGCATCGCCTGGATCGGGTCGTCGTTCTATTTCATGTGGCTGGACAGCCACCTCAAGCCGCCGGCCGAGAAGCGCGACGGGGTGTCGGGCGAGCTGTGGGCGGTGCATTCCGGCGGCTTCTACCAGAAGCAGAAATTCATGGTCGCCCCGCCGGAGATGCCGCCGGAGCTGCACTGGTTCAAATGGGAGGCCTACACCACCTGGATCTCGGGGGCCCTGCTGCTCTCGCTGATCTACTACCTGGGCGCCGACTTGAACCTGGTGGACGCCTCGAAGCTGGCGTTGGCGCCCTGGCAGGCGGTGCTGATCGGGGTCGCGTTCCTGGCCGGCGGCTGGGTGGTCTACGACCTGCTCTGCCGCTCGAAGATCGGCCAGAACCTGCGGCTGTTCGGGGTGGTCTGGTTCCTGACGCTGACCGCCGCGGCCTACGCGCTGACCCGCATCTTCGCCGACCTGGGCGCCTTCATGCACGTGGGCGGGATGATGGGCACCATCATGGCGGCGAACGTCTTCCTGGTGATCATCCCCAACCAGAAGAAGCTGGTGGCCCAGATGCTGGCCGGGCAGACGCCCGACGGCCGGCTCGGAAAGATGTCCAAGCAGCGGTCGGTCCACAACAACTACATGACCCTGCCGGTGCTGCTGATCATGATCAGCAACCACTATCCGATGCTGTTCGCCAGCCACCTGAACTGGCTCTGGCTGGCGGCCCTGGGGCTCGTGGGCTGGGCGATCCGCCACTACTTCAACCTGAAGAACAGCGGACGCCATCATCCCGAGGTGCTGGTGGGCGCTCTGCTGGCGTTCGTGGTGGTGGGCATCGTGCACGATGGCACGCGGCCAAAGACCAGGCTGGCGGCGACGGCGCCCGCCTATCCGGTGGTGCGCCAGATCGTCGACGCCCACTGCATCGCCTGCCACGCCGCGGCGCCCACGCACCGCGGCTATCCGACCGCGCCCAACGGCGTGGTGCTGGACAGCGCCGAGAGCCTGCAGCGCCACGCCGAGAAGGTGTTCGTGCGCGCCGTGGAGACCACGAGCATGCCGCTCGGCAACGAGACCGGGATGACGGCCGAGGAGCGGCAACAGCTGGGGGCGTGGATCAAGGCGGGGGCGAAGGTTCAGTGATGCGCGTTCAGATCATGGGGTGTCGCGCGGCGCGCGACCGCATCGAGGCTCGCCATGCGTGAGGTCACACCCCTGCCCCTCACAGCCGACGCGTTCGCCCCGTTCGGCGACGTGATCGAGGTCTCCGAACGCGCGGAGGCGCTGCCGATCAACTATGGCTGGACTACGCGCTACAACGACCTGGCCGACGTGGTGGTGGGCGAGGACGGTCGCGCGATCCTGAGCCTGTTCCGGTCAAAACCGCTGACGCCGCTGGTGCTGAAGGTCTTCGAACGGCATCCGCTGGGCAGCCAGGCCTTCGTGCCGCTGAGCGGACGGCCCTATTTGGTGGCGGTGGCGCCGCGGGGCGACTTCGACCCGACATCGGTGCTGCTGTTCCGGGCGCGCGGCGACCAGGGCGTGAACTATGCCCGGGGCGTCTGGCACCACTTCCTGCTCGCCCTTGAGGCGGAGAGCGACTTCCTGGTGGTCGACCGCGACGGGCCCGGCGACAACCTCGACGAGGTGGAGCTGGCGCAACCCGACTGGATCTCGGTGCGGGCATGAGTCGCCAGGCGTACCACGCCAGCCTGCTGCACCTGCTGGACGACCCCTGCGCCGGAGGCGACGAGGTTGTGGTCTGGCACGAGGACGGGCTGCTGCTGGTCGAGGACGGCCATGTGGCGGCGGCCGGCGACTGGGCGGAGCTCGCGCCCACCCTGCCAGCCGACGTGGAGATCGAGCACCTGCCTGGCCGGATCCTCGCGCCCGGGTTCGTCGACGCGCACATCCACTATCCGCAGACCGACGTGGTCGCCGCCTGGGGCGCGCAGCTGCTGGACTGGCTGACCACCCACACCTTTCCGGTGGAGCAGGCCTTCGAGGACCGCGCCCATGCCGACGAGGCGGCGGCGTTCTTCCTCGACGAGCTGCTGCGCAACGGGACCACCAGCGCCCTGGTGTTCGGCACCGTGCACCGGACCTCAGTCGACGCGCTGTTCGAGGCGGCGCTGGCGCGGGACATGCGGCTGATCGGCGGCAAGGTGCTGATGGACCGCAATGCGCCGGCCGCGCTTTGCGACACGGTGGAAACCGGCCGGGCCGACAGCGAGGCGTTGATCCGGGCGTGGCGAGGGCGCGGCCGGCTGGGGTATGCGGTGACGCCCAGGTTCGCGGTCACCTCCTCGGACGCGCAGCTGGCGATGGCCGGCGACCTTGCGGCGGCGCACCCGGACATCCTGATCCACACCCACATGTCGGAGAACCTCGAGGAGATCGCCGCCGTCCAGGGGCTGTTTCCGGAGCACGGCAGCTATCTGGGCGTCTACGAACGCTTCGGCCTGGTTACCGACCGCTCGGTCTTCGCCCATTGCGTCCACTCCGACGCCGGGGACCTGCGACGGCTGGCGCAGGCCGGCGCGAGCGCCGCCTTCTGCCCGTCGTCCAACCTGATGCTGGGCTCCGGCCTGTTCTCGCTGAAGCAGGCCTGCGGCTGCGGGACGAGGGTGGCGCTGGGCACCGACGTGGGCGCGGGCGCCAGCTTCTCCCTGCTGCACTCTATCGGCGAGGCCTACCGCGTGGGCCAGCTGCAGCACGAGCCGCTGGATCCGCTGCACGCGGTCTATCTGGCCACCCTGGCTGGGGCGCGGGCGCTGAAGATCGACCACCGGGTGGGCAATTTCGAGGTCGGCAAGGAGGCCGACTTCGTGGTGCTCGATCCCGGCGCAACGCCCCTGCTCGCCCGGCGGACGGCGGGCGCGGGCTCGCTGCGGGACATGCTGTTCAGCCTCTCTATCCTGGGGGATGATCGCGCCGTCGAGCGCACCTACCTCATGGGCCGGCTGGCGCACGCGCGCGACGCCGCGCTAGGAGTCCCCACATGACCACCGACCTTTCCGCCTTCATACGCGGCCTGCCCAAGGCCGAGCTCCATCTGCACATCGAGGGCAGCCTCGAGCCCGAGCTGATGTTCGAGCTGGCCCGGCGCAACAAGGTGGACCTGCCGTTCAAGTCGCTGGAGGAGGTGCGCGCGGCCTACGCCTTCTCGAACCTGCAGGACTTCCTGGACATCTACTACCAGGGCGCCCGGGTGCTGCTGACCGAGGAGGATTTCAGGGACCTGACCATGGCCTACTTCCGTCGCGTGGCGGCGGACGGCTGCCGGCATGTGGAGCTGTTCTTCGACCCGCAGACCCATACCGATCGCGGCGTGCCGTTCGCCGTTGTCATGGACGGCCTGCTGGCCGGCATGGCCGAGGCGGAGCGGGATCTCGGGATCAGCTCCAAGCTGATCCTCTGCTACCTGCGCCACCTGGAGGAGGACGCGGCGTTCGCGACGCTGAAGCAGGCCGAGCCGTACCTGAACAGGATCGCCGGCGTCGGGCTGGACTCTTCGGAGCTCGGCCACCCGCCGTCGAAGTTCGCCCGGGTCTACAAGGCGTCGCGCGAGCGCGGGCTGAAGCTCGTCGCCCATGCGGGCGAGGAAGGGCCGCCCGCCTATGTCTGGGAGGCCCTTGACGTGCTGGGCGTCGACCGGATCGACCACGGCAACCGCTCGCTCGAGGACCCCAAGCTGGTGGAGCGGCTGGCGCGGGAGGGCATGACGCTGACGGTCTGTCCGTTGTCGAACCTGAAGCTCTGCGTCGTGGACGACCTGAAGGTCCATCCGCTGAAGCGGATGCTGGCGCTGGGGCTGCACGCCACGGTCAACTCGGACGACCCGGCCTATTTCGGCGGCTACCTCGGCGAGAACTGGACGGCCGCGGCAAGCGCCGTCGACCTTGGCCGCGAGGAGCTGGTGACGCTGGCCCGCAACAGCTTCGAAGGCTCGTTCCTGGGGGCCGAGGAGAAGGCCCGGCACCTGGCCGCCATCGACGCCTACGTCGCCCAAGCCTAGGCGGCCGGCCACGCGCGCCAGCGTTGGGGCGCCTCGGGCGCACAAGCGGCTTGCTCCCAGCCCACCATCCCCCCTAGATCGCGCGACGCTCCCGCCTGCCGGCGCAGGGGCCCGGTGGCGTCGCGACGAGGTGGGAAAATCATGGCTCTGGTGAAGCGCTCCACCCTGGCGACCCGTGGCCGTCCGCAGAGCAAGGGCGCCGAACCCCTCGATTCAACGCCGGAAGCGGCGCCGGCGCCGCGTACACGGCGGCCCGGAGCGCAGGGCGGGCGTCGACAGACGGCCGCCGAGCGGATCGGAGCCGCCACCCACCAGCTGGCCAGCGGAGTGGCCGAGGCGGCCTCGGCGGCGGAAGAGCTCCGCCGCGGGCTGGAGCAGATCGCCGCCGCGGCCGAGGAAGCGGCCGGGGCGAGCCATGAGTCGCTCGCCGCGGTCACCGGCCTGAGCGCCGCGTTCGGCCAGGCGCGCAGCCAGGCCGAAGGAACGCGGCGGCGGACCGAGACCTTGCAGGCCCTGGTGATCGAGGCTGCCGGACAGGTGGAGGCCTCCGTGGCGGCCGTCCAGGCCAATGCACGGCGCCAGCTCGGCGCGGTCGCTGTGATCGGCGCCCTCGAAGGCCAGGCGGCGGAGATCGGCGAGATCACCCGCACGGTCGGCGACATGTCGGACCAGACGAACCTGCTTGCGCTGAACGCCGCCATCGAGGCGGCGCGGGCGGGCGACAACGGCCGCGGCTTCGCGGTGGTGGCCGACGAGGTGCGGGCTTTGGCGGAGACCGCCGAGGGCCGAGCCCGCGAGGTGGGAACGCTCGCCACAGGCATCGCCGGCGAGGTCCGCGAGCTGGCCGCGCGGGTGCGGGCCTCGGCCGACGCCGCCGCGCAGGAGGCGGAGGCGGGCGCCACTGTGACCGGCCAGCTGGGCGAGATCCGCCAGGGCATGACCGCCCTGGCGGAGGGCGCTCAGGCGATCCTGCTGGCGGCCCTGGAGGCTGAGGCCGCCGCGCGCGAGACACAGCGGGGCGCGGAGAGCATCTCCAGCGCCGCCGAGGAACAGTCGGCCGCCGCCTCCGAGGCGCAGCGGGCGGTGCAACAGCAGGCGGCCTCCCTTGAGGAGAGCGACCGCACGGCGCACACCCTGGCCGAGCTGGCCGAGAACCTCGGGACAGGCGCGGCCGCCAAGGGCGAGGCGCAGGACGTGGCCGCCGCCGCCGAGCAACTGTCGGCTGCGGTGCAGGAGCTTTCGGGCGCGGCCGCCCAGATCCTGGTGGCCATCGAGCAGATCTCGCGCGGCGCTCAGGTGCAGGCCGCGGGCACCCAGCAGGCGACCACCGCCATGGCGCAGATCGAGCGCGCCGCCGACCGCACCCGCGAGGCCGCCGCTTCGGCGCTCACCCAGGCCGGCGAGGCGGCCGCCCTGCTGGCGTCGAGCCGCGCGACCGTGAGCCAGATGACCGCGGGCGTTGCGCGGGCCCTGGCCGACACGCGCGCCAGCGCCGAGCGGGCGGGCGAGCTTGAGGAAGCCGGCCGGCGGATCGACCGGCAGGTGGACGCCATCGCGCTGATCGCCGTGCAGACCACCATGCTCGCCGTCTCCGGGGCCGTTGAGGCCGCCCGCGCCGGCCAGGCCGGGCACGGCTTCGCGACCGTCTCCGGCGACATCCGCACCCTGGCGCGGGAGTCGGCCGACAACGCCGACAAGGTGAAAGACGTGGTGCACGGCCTGCAGCTTCAGGTGGCCACGGTCCGCCGCGACCTGGAGCAGATCGTCCTCGTGGCCGAGACCGAGATCGCCAGCAGCGCGGCGGTGGACCAGCGCCTGGCCGCCGTGGAGGCCGAGATCGGCGGCGTGCGGGCTGCGGCGGAAGAGACCCTGCAGGCCGCCGACAGCATCCTGGGGTCGGTCCGCGAGGTTCTGGCGGGCATGCAGCAGATCGCCACTGCGGCCGAGGAGGCCGGCGGAGCCGCCGCCCAATCCGCCGCAGCGGCCCGACAGCAGGCCCGTGGCGCCGAGGACCTGGCCGCCGCCATCGAGGAGATCGCCGAACTGGCCGACGCCCTCCAGTCGGCGGAGAGCTAGCCGTGGCCGCCGCCGAAGGGGCGGTGCTGACCTTCCGCGTGGGCTCGCGCCGCCTAGCCGTCGATGCGGCCGAGGTGGCCGAGGTCGTGCGTCAGCCGCGCGTGACGCGGGTGCCGCACGCGCCGCCGGGGCTGGCCGGGGTCACGAGCATCAGAGGCGAAGTCGCCCCGGTGATCGCGCTGGCCCGGCTGCTGGACGGCGAGGACGCGGTCTGGAGCAAACGCGGGCGGCTGGTGGTGCTGCGGGGCAGCCCGCCGCTGGGGCTGGCCGTGGACGAGGTCACCGGACTGGCCCAGGGCTCCGCGGAGCCCGGCCGCCTGCTGCTGACGGACCGCGGCGAGACCCGCGTCCTGGCGCTGGACACCCTGCTCGAGACGCAGTTCGCCGGCCTTACCCGCGACCGGACCGCGCGTCCGTCGGCGACGCGTGCTGCGACCGAAACCGCGGCGGCGAGCCTGGAGGTTGCGCTGCTGGGCTTCTTGCTGGCGGGCCAGCCCTACGCCTTGCCGCTGGAGCAGGTGCGCGAGGTGGTCGCCCTACCGACCGCCCTGGCCGCCCTGCCCCGCACCGACGCCGCCATGCTGGGTGTGATGGACCTGCGCGGCGACCTGTTGCCTATCGTCTCAACCCGGGTCCTGCTGGGGCTGCCCGGCGAAATGCCCGAGGCTTCCGCGCGGGTGGTGGTGGCCGCTATCGGCGCCTCGCGCGTTGGGCTGGTCGTCGATCAGCTGACCTCGATCCTGCGCGCCCCCGAGAGCGCTATCGGCCCGGTGCCGCGGGTGCTGAACCGGGCGGCGGGCGAGGCGCAGATAGACGCAATGCTGCGGACGCCCACCGGCGGGCTGGTCTCGGTGCTCTCGCCCGAGCGGCTGTTCCGCGACGAGAGCGTCGTCCAGATTCTGGAGGACGGGCGGCACACGGGAGCCCAAAGGACCGCCATGACCGAGAGCCGCGCCGCCCACCGCTTCCTGATCTTCGGGCTGGGCGAGGAACGCTATGGCCTGCCGATCGAGGCGGTGCAGGAGGTGACGACGCTTCCGGACACGCTCACCCGACTGCCGAGGGCTCCTGCTTTCGTGGCCGGAGTGATGAACCTGCGCGGCGCCCCGCTGCCGGTCGTCGACCAACGCCAGCGCTTCGGGCTGCCGGCCGCCACCACCGGCGGGCGGCCGCGGGTGGTGGTCACCCGCATCGGCGAGACCCTGGTCGGCTTCGCGGTGGACTCGGTGAGCGAGATCCTGGAGGCGACGGACGACAGCCTGGCGCAGACGCCGGAACTCGGCGCCGACGCCCAGCGGCTGTTCGACCGGGTGGCCCGGCTCGAAACGGAAGGTCGGATGGTGCTTCTGGTCAACCCGCAGGAACTGCTGGACCGCGCGGAGGCTGACATGCTGGCGGACCTAGCGCGCGAGGCGCAGCCCGCCTCGTGACGCGCCTGCTCGTCGTCGACGACTCTCCCCTGGTCCGCCGCCTGCTCGGCGATCTGTTCGCGGCCGAGGGCGACTTCGAGGTGGCTTTCGCACGGAACGGGGTTGAGGCGCTGGAGGCGCTGCAGACGTTCCAGCCGGACGTGATCACCCTCGACATCCACATGCCGCAGATGGACGGGCTCGCCTGCCTCAATCGCATCATGGTCGAGCGGCCGACCCCGGTGGTGATGGTCTCCTCCCTCACCGGTGAGGGGGCTGCGGAGACGCTGGAGGCGCTTCAGCTGGGGGCGGTGGACGTGATCGCCAAGCCGAGCGGCCCCATCTCCATGGAGATCGACGCCCTCGGACCGCAGCTGGTGGACAAGATCCGCGGCGCGGCGGGCGCCCGCATCCGCCGCACCCACAGGCTGGCGGAAAGGGTGCGGACGCTCGCGGGCGGCGCGGCGTCCCCCAGTCCCGTGCGGACGCGGCGGGCGACGCCGCAGCCCGTGGCCAGCTCTCCCGCCTCAGCGCGGCCCGCCTCTCCGGCGCGTGAGGGCCGACCGCCGGGGCTGGTGCTGGTCGGTTGCTCGACCGGCGGACCACCGGCGCTCGACAGCCTGCTTTCTCCGCTTCCGGCGGACTTTCCCTGGCCGGTGCTGGTGGCGCAGCACATGCCGCGGGCGTTCACCGGCCCGCTGGCCCGCCGGCTGGACGGGATCTGCAACCTTACCGTCGTGGAGGCGGCCGGGCCGATGCTGCTGCAGCCAGGCTATGTCTACATCGGGCGCGGCGACGCCGATCTGGTCGTCGCGGCCCGGCCGGGGGGACTGTTCGCGGCGCCCGTGCCCGCCAGCCCGGACTATCGCTGGCACCCCAGCGTGGACCGGCTGGTGGAGAGCGCGATGGCGCAGATGCCGCCCGAGCAGCTTGCCGGGGTGCTGATGACCGGCATGGGCGACGACGGCGCCGCGACCATGACCGGACTCAGGGCGGCCGGCGGCTTCACGGTCGCGGAGGCGGAGGAGACGGCGGTGGTCTGGGGCATGCCGGGCGAACTGGTGCGAGCCGGCGGCGCGAGCGTCGTGGCCCCGCTCGAAGCCCTCGCCGCCCGGCTCGCGGAAGGGCTCCGGCGATGAGCGCGGCCGAGATGCTGAAGCCAGCCGACCTCGAGCGGTTCTGCGAGTACCTCTACCAGCGGACCGGAATGATCTACGGCGAGAGCAAGCGCTACTACATCGAGCGGCGGGTGGCCGATCGGATGCGGGCGCTGGGCGAGACCCAGTTCGGCGGCTACTTCCAACGCCTTCGCAACGAGCCCGCGGAGCTGGAGGCGATGATCAACGCCTTCACCGTCAACGAGACCTATTTCTATCGCGAAGACCACCAGCTCCGCTGCCTGAGCCGGTCCATCCTGCCCGAGATCGTCAAGACCAAGGGGCCAGGCGACAAGATCCGGATCTGGTCGGCGCCATGCTCCACGGGCGAGGAGCCCTACTCCATTGCCATCTGGCTGCTCGAGAACTGGTCGCTGGTGGACGCCTACAACGTGGAGATCGTCGGCTCCGACATCGACACCCAGGCGCTAGAGGCGGCCCGGCAGGGCCGCTACGGGGAGCGGGCGTTGGGCCGCCTGCCGCCGGAGCTCGCCGATCGGTACTTCGAGCCGTCCGCGAACGGCGAGCGCGAGATCATCGAGGACCTGAAGGAGTCCGTCAGCTTCACGGCCGCCAATCTGATCGAGGGCTCGACACTGGCCGCACAGGGGCAGTTCGAGGTGATCTTCTGCCGCAACGTGCTGATCTACTTCGATGACGCAGCACGCGCCCGGGCCGTAGACAACCTGTTCACCGCGCTGCGGCCCGGCGGCTTCATCTGTCTCGGGCACACGGAATCGATGGCGCGGATCACCGACCGCTTCGAGGCCCGGCGGTTCGCCGACGCGGTGGTCTACCAGCGGCCCGAGGCAAGCCGGTGAGCGACGAACTGCTCGAGATCTTCGTCACCGAGGGACGCGAGCTGGTGGACCAGGCCGGCCACGACCTGCTGGCGCTGGAGCGGGCGCCCGATGACGGCGGCGCCCTGGAGAGCCTGTTCCGGGCCGTCCACACGCTGAAGGGGTCGGCCGGCCTTGTGGGCTTTGGCCCGATGAACGAACTCTTCCACGTGGCGGAGGACCGGCTCACCGAAATTCGCCGCGGTTCGCTCCGCCTCGACCGGGAGCTTGCGGACGCTCTTCTCGCCGCCATGTGGCAGGCCGAGCGCTGGTTGGAGGAAACCGCGGCCGCCGGAGCGCTGCCCAAGGCGGCAGGTCCCGCAACCGCCCCCCTGGTGGCGCGGCTGAGCCCCAGGGTCGGGCCCGCCGCCACCGCGGCGCCAGCCGCCCAAGCGCCGGACGCCCCCTGGGCCGTTGGCCTGCTCCCCGCGCACCCCGCCCAGGCCGGGCCGTACGTCGCCTTCCGCTACACGCCGCGGCCCGACAGTTACTTCGCCGGCGAGGATCCGGTCGCAGTGGCGTCGGCCACCCCCGAGCTCCTGAACCTGCAGATAGACCAGCGGGAGCCGTTCGGCCTGCTGAGCGGCTACGACCCTTTCGCATGCAACCTGGTGCTGACCGGGCTGTCGGCGGCTCCGATCTCGGCCGTTCGGGACGTCTTCCGCTTCGTGGCCGACGAGGTGGTGATCGTGGAGCTGGCGGCCGCTACATCGGCCCCTGAGACCGCCGCGCCTGGCCCGACCGTCCGAACCCTCCGTGTAGAGGGCGCGCGGGTGGACGCGCTGGCGGACGCTGTCGACGAGCTGGTGGTCGCCAAGAACGTCCTGGCTCACCTGACCGCGCAGGCCGCGCGCGTGGCGGAACCGGCGCTCGCGCGAGCGCTGGCTGCGGCCCATGGCGACCTCGACCGGCGCGTCGGGCGCCTGCACGACAGCGTCACCCGGCTGCGGCTCGTGCCGCTGTCGCCCCTGTTCCGACGCTTCCCGGGGCTCGTACGGCAGACGGCGACGGCGCTCGGCAAGGATGCCGACCTGACCCTGTCCGGGGAGGACGTCGAGGTCGACAAGTCGGTGGTCGACCGCCTGTTCGAGCCGCTGCTCCACCTCGTCCGGAACGCCATCGACCATGGGGTGGAGCCTCCGGAGGCGCGGCGAGCGGCAGGGAAGCCTGGCGTCGCGGCCCTGCGGCTCTCCGCTCGCGCGGCGGGGGACGAGGTAGTGATCGAGGTGGCGGACGACGGCCGCGGCATCGACCTGCAGAAGGTGCGGGAGTCGGCCGAGCGCCGTGGGCTGCTGGACGCCGCCGCCCTGGCGGCGCTGTCGGACGAGGAGGCGGCGGAGCTGATCTTCTCGCCGGGATTCTCGACGGCCGCCACGGTGACGGACCTGTCCGGACGCGGCGTCGGGCTCGACGCGGTCCGTGCCGCAGTCACGGCCATGGGCGGCCGGACGGAGGTGCACAGCGCCGCCGGCGTGGGCACCCGCATAGGGCTGACGCTCCCGCTGCGGCTGCGGCTGGCCCGGTTGATGGTGGTCGAGGCGGGCGGCGAGAGTTTCGGCGTGCCGCTGGAGTCGGTCGTCGAGACCGCGCGAGTGGAGACCAGCCGGCTCACGCCCGTGCGCTCCGGCCGCGCGCTGGTCTGGCGGGACCGGCCCGTGCCGCTGCTGGACCTGGCCGACCTGCTCCGCCTGCCGACCCCACGCGCCGCCGCAGACCCGTTGAACCTGCTCATGGTGCAAGCCGGAGACGAGGTCACGGCCGTGGCGGTCGACGCCTTCGGAGCGCGGCTGGAGGCGCCGCTGCGCCCGCCCGCCGGGCTGCTGTCCCGCCTGCCCGGCCTGGCCGGGACCACGTTGTTGGGCGACGGCCGCGTCCTGATGGTGCTCGACATGGCGGAGCTGGTCGGATGACCGTGCGGTTGGATTGGGACGTGATCCGCCTGGAAGGGCCCTGCCGCGTAGAGGAGGCCGAGAGGCTGGCCGCCTTGCTGGGAGAGGCCGTCCGAACAGTGGACCTCGCCGCCTGCGAGGGCCTGCACGCGGCGGTCGCCCAGGCGCTGCTGGCTTTTGGCCCGCCGCTTGTCGGCCAACCCGCCGATCCGTTTCTGCGGGATCGCCTGGGGCCCGCCCTCGAGGCGGCCATCACCCGTCGCACAGCCGCGACAAGCCGCCCGCGGGGCGTTATGGAAGAGGAACCTTCGCCCGGAGACCGCGAAGGGGGGGAAGGAGCCCGAGTTTGACCACAATACTGATCGTCGACGACAGCAAGCTTGCCAGGATCGTGGTGGGGAAGGCCGTGGCCGCGCTGCAGCCGGAATGGACACGCGTCGAAGCCAGCAACGCCGACGAGGCCACCACGGTGATCGATAACCAGACCGTCGACGTGACGATCCTCGATTTCAACATGCCTGGCCGGAACGGTCTCGAGTTGGCCGAGGACCTGAGGGGTCGCTATCCGGACATGCCGATTGCGCTCGCCACGGCCAATGTTCAGGACGAGATCATCGCCCGCGCCCGCGCCGCCGGGGTGACCTTCGTGCCCAAGCCAATCAACGAGGACGCCTTGCGGGGCTTCGTCTCGGGGGCAGCACTCAAGCTGCGCACCGGCAAGGCATGAGGGAACGGCCGACCTTTCTCGATCCACTCGAGGTCGACGCACTGACGGAGCTCGTGAACATCGGTGTCAGCCGGGCTGCGAGCAGCCTGCGCCAGATGGTCGGTCGGCAGGTGTTCCTGTCTGTGCCGTCACTCGATGTGATCAGCCGCAGGACCGCCGCCACCCTGATGTCGGAACGCGAGATCGGCCAGCTGGTGGCGGTCCGGCAGGACTTCACCGGCGCGTTCTCGGGACAGGCGCTGCTGATCTTTCCGGAGGCCAACAGCCTGGCCCTCGTCCAGGCGGTGACCGGGGACGAACTCTCCGAGGCCGAGCTGGCGGACCTGGAGGAGGAAGCCCTCGCCGAGACGGGCAACGTGGTGCTCAACAACTGCCTGGCGAGCATGGCCAACATGCTGCAGCGGCCGCTGGAAATGTCCCTGCCCGGCGTGCTGCGGGACCAGAGCGCGCAGCTGTTCGACCTGGATCACACCGGCGATGAGTCCGGCGTGGTCCTGTTCCTATACATCAACTTCGCCATCAGCGAGCGCGACATCCGCGGCTACCTCGCCGTGCTGATGGACCTGCCTTCGTTGGACGCCCTAAAGGAACTGATCGGCGAATTCATCGCGCGCGTGGCCGGATCCGACGCCGCCGCGGGGGCCTAAAGTGAGCGAGTCAGGCGAAACTCCGTTCGCGGCCGCTTCGGCCGCGCTGGCGGGGGCGTCCGGGGCCTGGATCTGGGACTTCGCGGCCGGCACGGTGAGCGGCGATCGCCGCTTTGCCGAGCTGCTCGGACTGCAGCCGGAGCCGGCCGCGGCGGGGCTGCCCCTGCAAGCCTTCTTCCAGCAGGTCCACCCGGACGATCGAATGCGGCTGCGCATCGCCCTGGCCGGCGTTCAGCACGGCGCCGAGATCTTCAACCGCGACTTCCGCGTGCCGGCCGAGGCGGAGGTCCGCTGGGTCAGCGCCCGTGGGCGCGCCGAACACGGGCCACAGGGCGTCCAGTTCCGCGGCGTGCTGGTGGACATCACCGAGCAGAAGCGGGTCGAGGAGCGGCTGCGCATCGCGCAGAACGCCGGCGGCGTGGGCACCTTCGAATACGTCGAGGGGTTCGGCACCGCGACGGTCTCCGACCAGTTCTGTAACCTGCTCGGCCTGCATGTCGCCGCGGCCCTGCCGGTCCGCACAATCAACGCGGTCGTGCATCCGGACGACCCCCCGATCATCGGTCGCGGAAGCATTCAGCCGGGCGGCGCCCTGGCTGCGGAGCTGCGCGTCCGGCGACCAGACACCGGAGCCGAACGCTGGATCGCGCTCCGGGGAGAGCGGCGTGACGACGGCGAGGCCGGCGTGCGCGTCATCGGAGTCATCTACGACATCTCCGACAGCAAGGCGGCAGAGGCGAAGCTGCGCGAGCTGGCGCGCACCCTGGAGCAGCGCGTGGAAGCGCGCACCCAGGAGCGCGACCGGATCTGGAACAGCTCGCGCGACCTGTTTGGGGTGGTTGGGCCCGACGGCCTCTACCGGGCGGTGAACCCGGCTTGGCGCACCCTGCTGGGCTACGACGAGGACGACGTCGTGGGCCACGACTTCCGCGAGTTCGTCGAGGCTGGCGACGCACAGACGGCGCTGGCCCGTTGGGCCGAGAGCCGGCCCGGGGCTTCGCTGGAAGATTACGACGCGCGGATGCGCGCCAAGGACGGCTCGCTGCGCTGGGTGAACTGGACCGTCATCCCGCAGGGCGACGCCTTCTACGCCATCGGGCGCGACGTCACCGAGCGCAAGCAGCTTGAGGAACAGCTGCGCCAGAGCCAGAAGATGGAGGCTGTCGGCCAGCTTACCGGCGGACTGGCCCACGACTTCAACAACATGCTGACCGGCGTGATCGGCGGCCTGGACATGGTGCGGCGGCGGCTGGCCGCGGGGCGTGTGGAAGAGGCGGAGCGGTTCATCGATACGGCGGTCGCCTCGGCCGAGCGCGCCGCCGCCCTGACCCACCGCCTCCTGGCCTTCTCGCGACGCCAGACCCTTGATCCGCGGCCTGTGGACGTGAACCAGCTGATCGCCTCCATGGAGGACCTGCTGCGCAGGACGCTGGGCGAGCAGGTGGACTTGGCTGTCTCCCTCGCTCCGGACCTCTGGACCACGCTCAGTGACGCCAACCAGCTGGAAAGCGCGCTGCTCAACCTGGCCATCAACGCCCGGGACGCCATGCCCGAAGGCGGCCGGCTCACGGTGGAGACCTGCAACGCGCGGCTCGACGCCGCCTACACCGACGCGATCGAGGGCCTGAGTCCGGGCCAGTACGTGGTGGCCAGCGTGAGCGACACCGGGATGGGCATGGGGCCGGAAGTCCTGGCCCGGGTGTTCGACCCCTTCTTCACCACCAAGCCGCTGGGCCAGGGCACCGGTTTGGGGCTCTCGATGGTCTACGGTTTCGCGCGGCAGTCGAGCGGCCACGTCGACATCCATAGCGAGCCCGGGGTCGGGACGACGGTGAAGCTCTATCTGCCACGCCTGGCGCACGGGGCGGCTCAGGACGAGCAGGTGGAGGCGCCCGAAGCCCCCAGCGGCGCGGGCGAGACGGTGCTCGTCGTCGAGGACGACAGCTCCGTGCGCCTGTTGATCGTCGAGGTCCTGAACGAGCTGGGCTACGTGGCCCTCGAGGTCTCCGAGACCGAGGCCGCGTTGAAGGTGCTGGCGTCCAGCCGACGCATCGACCTGCTGGTGTCGGACGTCGGGCTACCAGGGATGAACGGACGCCAGCTGGCGGAGATCGCCCGGCAGCAGCGGCCGACGCTGCCGGTCCTGTTCATCACCGGCTACGCGGCAGGGGCGATGCGGCGGTCCGAGTTCCTGGGCGCCGGAATGGAGATGATCTCCAAGCCGTTCGCCGTGGAAGCGCTGGCGCTGAAGATCCGCGAGATGATCGAGCGCTGAGCTAGTTCGTCTCGCGGTCCACGAATTCTCGGACAAGCTGCTTCAGGGCGGCGAGCGCCGCGAGCTCCATCAGGAGCGCGATGTAGCCGCGGATGCGACGGCCGCGCAGGCTGAAGTTGATGTAGACGAACAGCACCCCGTCCTTCGAAACGCGCGGGAAGACCTCGCGCGCGGGGCCCTCGACCAGCTTCGGGGTCGAGATCTCGAGGGGGCGCTGCAGGAGGTTGGCCAGCGTGCCCAGGCAGGACTGCAGGACGATGTTCCCGGTCTCCAGCAGCGCCTCGGATGCGAGCGATGGGATTTCCGCCGCCGGCACGTCCTCGCCCGCGACCGCGCGGGCCAGCTCCAGGCTGTTGACCTCCGGAAAGATCAGCATGGCCCGGCCGTAGAGATCGCCGGTGTAGCCCTGCTCGACGGCCACCACCTTGCCGACCCGGGCGCCGCCGATCATTTCGGCCGCCTGTTCGGGCGTGACGGCGGACAGCGCCGGAACGGTGAGGGTCACCGGCTCGCGGGCCATGGTCGCCAGGTTGGCCGCAGCGCGGCTGACGCCGATGTTCACGAGTTCGGTCAAGGCGTCGAGCTCGAGATCGGAGAGCTGGAGAAGGGCTGAAACGCTCAACGAGATCGGCCTTGTCGCATCCCGGCGCCGTCCCGGGCGGCTTTCCTTTAGCCACGGCCGGCTGGCCCTGCAACGTCTCACCGGACGCCGCACAACGGGCTTAGCCGGCGGGGAAGGCCAGGCCCCGACGCGACCCGCGCCAGGCCGCGCCGGCGGCGATCGGCGAGGCGGTGACCAGCCGCCCCGCGATGTTCGCGCGGCGTACGCCCTCGGCTTCGAAGAGGGCCTCGAAGGCCGGCGCCCGGCCGGCGGCGCGTCGGATCTCGGCCAGGGCGTCGGGACGCACCGCGGCTTCCGCCGCCTGCATCAGGCCCACGTCGCGCATGCCGGCGATCACCAGGATGCGCCCGCCTTGAGGACCGGGAAACCCGGCCACGAGGCCGTAGTCGCGGCGAGCGCCGGCCCCTCGCGACGGGCCGCCTTCCTGGCTGACGTAGGCCAGTCCAGATCGGCGATCGAGCAGCTCGTCCCAGGTGTCGCCGACGGCGAAGCGCGACGCGCCGAACAAGGGCTCGCGCAGCGCGCCCAGCCCGCTCAGGTAGCCGAGATAGACGATGTCGCTGTCGCGCAGCAGGTCGGAGGTGAGGTCCGAGGCCATGACAACGCGGGGCTCCCCCCGCCCCTGCGACACGACAGGAACCACGGACCGCAGGGCGTGGGCGACGCTCACCGGCAGGTAGTAGAGGTCGAGGTCGCGCAGCCGGGCCGCAGCCTGGGGGTCGTCGAGCCGCAGGGCTTCCAGGTCCTCGTGCGAGTTGATGCCGTAGTCGCGCACCAGGCGTCCAACGCCGCCGCCCTCGTCGACTTCGCCGGCGATGTAGTAGTCGCCCACCACTACGATCAAAGGCCGCTCCGACTTCAGCAGCCCCGCCCAGGGCTCCTGCCGGCGGACGGCGCCCAGGGGATCGGCCACGGCCTCGCGCCAGACGAGCGCCAGCACCGCCATATTCAGCGCGGCGAGCAGAGCGGCGAGGATCCACGGCCAGCGGCGGGCGGGCTTCGCAGCCGCCGGGGCGGCCACCTGCGGCTGGGCCACCAGCCGGTATTCGCCCTTGGGGATGGCCAGGCGAAGGGGCTCGGCGCGCCCCGGACCGGCGTAGAACTCGTCGAGCTTCTTGCGAAGCCGGTGCATGGCCACGCGCACCGAGGCGTCCTGGGCGCCGTCGAAGGCTGAGTCCCGGCGGAACACCGCCAGCGCGATCTCCACCTCTTTCGGCCGCGCGCCCGCGGTGGAGGCCTGCGCCAGGTAGTCGAACAATCGGACGAGCAGGTCCGAGCGGCCGAGCGCGCCGGCGCTGCGGATCCGCTCTGCCTGCTCGGCGATGGAGACCGGCTCGGCCAAACGCCTCTCCTGTAACGTCCGGTAACTCCCCGGCCACCGTTCTTAACCGCGTTCGGTTCTCGAAAGCAAAGTATGGCCGGCCTCGGGACAAAGGGGGAATCATGGACCAGTGGAGGCGCAGGTTGCTGCTCGCCGGCTGTGCGGCGACGCTGGCGGGGAACGCCCACGCTGCGGCCGCGGCCGAGACGGCCGCCGTCGACGAGGTGGTGGTCTTCGGCCGCGGCGAGGCCAAGATCGGCGTGGCGCACACCGCCAGCGAGGGCACGGTGGCCGGCTCCGACCTGCTGGTGCGGCCGCTGCTACGGGTCGCGGAACTGCTGGAGGCGGTGCCCGGCATGGTCGCCGCCCAGCACTCCGGATCCGGCAAAGCCAACCAGTACTTCCTGCGCGGCTTCAACCTCGATCATGGGTCGGACTTCACGGTCTACGTCGACGACGTGCAGATGAACCTGCGCACCCATGGCCATGGCCACGGCTATCTCGACCTGAACGGGCTGATCCCCGAGGCCGTGGGGCGCGAGGACTACCGCAAGGGGCCCTACCGCGCCGACGGCGGGGATTTCGCCATGGCCGGGGCCGCCTACATGACCACCATCGCCGGCTACGACGCACCGTGGGCTGCGGCGGAGGCGGGCTCCTACGGCTGGCGCAGGCTGGCGGCGGGCGGCACGGCGGCGGCGGGCGGGGGCGAGCTGACCCTGGTGGCCCAGGCGAAGACCTACGACGGTCCCTGGGCGCTCCCAGAGGCGCTGCGGCACTACGCGGTGTTCGCCAAGTACGCGCGGCCGACGCTCTGGGGCGACCTCGAGCTTTCGCTGCATGCCTATGACGGGCGCTGGAGGCCGACGGAGCAGATCCCGGAGCGGATCATCGGCTCGCCAGTCTGCCCCGACGTCTTCTGTGCGCCAGACCCGACGGCCACGGGCCAAACGCAGCGGCTGGTGGCCGCCGCTCGGCTGCTGGGGGACGGTTGGCGCGCCACCCTTTACGGCCAGGCCTACGACTGGACCATGTACTCCAACCCGACCTTCGCGAACGCAGACGGCACAAGCGCGCAGATCCGTCAGCTGGACCGCCGCTGGATCGCCGGCGGCAAGGCGGAAAAGCGGTGGAATGCCGGCCCCTCGCTCGACCTGATGGTGGGCGGCGAGGCGCGGCTGGACGTGATCGAGCGGGTGGGCGTTCAGAACACTGACGGGCGCGCGCTCGTCAGCTCGCTGGGCGTCTACAGCGCCGATGAGGCGTCCGGAGCGCTCTATGCTGAGGCCGCCTGGCGGCCCCTGCCCCGCCTGCGGGTGATCGGCGGGCTGAGGGCCGACCACTACCGGGCCGACGTGCGTGCGCGCGATCCGGAAGCCGCCGCGCTCGGCCAGGGCGAAGTGGACGACACGATCGTCTCGCCCAAGCTGAGCCTCGCCTATGCCGTAAGCGAACGGCTGGAACTCTACGGCGCTTGGGGCCTGGGCTTCCATTCCAACGATGCGCGAGGGGCGGTGAACACCAGGCCGGTCCCGCTGCTGATAGAGGGCGAGGGGAAGGAAGCCGGGCTCCGCTTCCAATCGCCGAGGGTCACGCTCACGGCAACCTACTGGTGGCTCGATCTCGACAGCGAGCTGAAGTTCGTGGGCGACTCCAACGCCGTGGAGCCCACAGGGGCGAGCCGCCGCCGGGGCTACGAACTGGTCGCGTTCTGGCGGCCGCTCCCCTGGCTGGCCTTCGACGCCAACTACACCGCAAGCCGAGCGCGCTATGTGAGCGGCGAGCACATCCCGAACGCCTTCGAGCACGCCGCCCAAGCCGGCGTCTCCGCCGTCTCCGAACGCTGGGAAGCCAGCCTGCGGATCCGCCACCTCGGGCCCTACCCGCTGCTGGAGGACAACTCGGTGCGCGAGAAGGGCGGCACGGTGGTCAATGTGCGCGGCGCCTGGAAGCCGGGGCGCACCGAGGTCTATGCGGAGCTGCTCAACGTCTTCGACAGCCGCGACAAGGACATGGCCTATTTCTACGAGGCCTACATCCCGGGTGTCGACGCCCAGCCCACCGAGGGCCGGCTCAGCCGGGTGCTGGAGCCTCGCACCCTGCGGGTCGGCGTGAAACGGCGGTTCTGACGGCGCGCGGTCGGCGACGCCTTCGGCGGTGGTGAGGGTTGGTTAGCCAACGACCGGCATACTGTGCGCGACGTTCGCCCAAGGAGACTGACCCTGGCGCCTCTTCCGCAAGATCGACGCGTCCACCCGCGTGTGCCCGTCAATGCGCCGGCCCGGCTGTTCTACGGTCCGAAGCTGGCCAACTTCGCCGACTGCGTCATCCAGGACGTCAGTGACGGGGGCGCCAAGCTGGAGGTGGCGGAGATCTATGTGCTGCCGCGCCGGCTCGTGCTGCTCGACTATCGCCAGGACGTGGCCCTCGATGCGGTGGTGCGCTGGCGGCGCTGGGACACCGCCGGCCTCAGCTTCGAGCACCGCTACGACATGCGACACCCTGTGGACGCGTGGTTGTTGGGTGTTCAGGAGGTCTGGCGTTTGCTGGCGGACGGTGTGAGGCCGGTTTCGGGTGGTGTTCCTGGGATGATTGGTTGAGGTGGGTCTAGAACGCAAAGAGCCCCCGCGTTTGGCGCGGGGGCTGTTCTGGATTTTGGGTGCGGGGACAGGATTTGAAC